>ERZ1370068.2501-contig-1648_pt1 | contig 64811 bp, 71 predicted proteins | sample MGYA00561227_ERZ1370068 | MGnify/ENA primary metagenome ERZ1370068 (study PRJEB38410, sample SAMEA6850437) | metagenome | study: Metagenomic assessment of the ecological functions of the soil: analysis of the soil microbiota associated with the... | reverse complement strand
CTCGGCGCGCGGGACGCTCTCGCCGATCCGGCGTTCACCGCCGCGCTGGACGGCGAGCTCGCGCAGTGGGTCGGCCGGCCCACTCCGCTGTGCGCCGCGCGAGGCCTCTCGCGATGCCATCGGGGGCGAGATCTGGCTCAAGCGCGAAGACCTCGCGCAACACCGGCGCGCACAAGATCAACAATGCGCTCGGCCAGGCGATGCTGGCGAAGCGCCTCGGCGCACGGCGGGTCGTCGCGGAGACCGGGGCGGGGCAGCACGGCGTCGCGACCGCAGCGGCGTGCGCGCGGCTCGGACTGGCCTGCCGCGTCTACATGGGCTCACGCGATGTCGTGCGTCAGGCTCCCAACGTGCGGAGCGCATCCGGCGGTTCGGCGCGGAGCTGATCCCCGTGTCCGCCGGGGACGCCACGCTGCGCGCGGCGATCGACGAGGCGCTCCGGGACTGGGTCTCGGATCCGGCGGGACCTACCACTCATCGGCTCGGTCGTCGGGCCGCACCCGTACCCGCTGGCTGGTGCGCGACGCTCCAGGCGGTCATCGGCCGCGAGGCGCGCGGCGCAGCTCTACAGCGGTGCGCGGCAGGCTTCCGGATGCGGTCGCCGCCTGCGTGGGCGGCGGCTCCAACGCCATCGGACTCTTCCACGCGTTCGTCGAGGACGACGGCGTCGCGCTTCACGGGTTCGAGGCCGGCGGACGCGGCGCGGCTCGGGGCAGCACGCCGCGACGATCGCTCACGGAACGCCGGGCGTGCTCCACGGCGCGCTCTCGCTCCTCCTCCAGGATGATGACGGGCAGGTGCGCGACACGCATTCGATCGCGGCCGGGCTCGACTACCCCGGCGGTGGGGCCCGAGCACGCGCTGCTCGCGACGTCGGGCCGCGCCCGCTACGAGCTCGGTGCCCGATGAAGAGGCTCTCGCGGCATTCCACACGTGCTGCACGCTCGAAGGGATCCTGCCGGCGCTCGAGTCCGCGCATGCCTTGCCGGGGCGAGGCGGCTCGCGCAGGATGCGACCCGGCGCCGTGATCCTGGTGGGACTGTCGGGGCGTGGGGACAAAGACCTCCCATCGCTCATGGAGGAGGCGCGATGACCCAAGGCGGCGATCGCATCACATCGGCCATCGCGCAGGCGAGGAGCGCCGGGCGGGCGGCGATCGCGGCGTACGTCACCGCGGGCTTTCCCGCCCGCGAAACGTTCTCGGCGTTGTTCGCGAGGTGTCCACGGCGTGCGACATCCTCGAAGTCGGCATCCCGTTTTCCGACCCGATGGCGGACGGCGCGACGATCCAGCGCGCGAGCCGCATCGCGCTCGTCCACGGAACGACGTTGACGTGGACGCTGCAGACGCTCGCGGCGACCATCAGCGCGTCCCGAGCGCCCGGTCGTCATCATGAGCTACCTGAACCCGCTGCTGGCGTACGGCACCGCGCGACCTGGCACGCGATGCCGCGGCGGCGGGGGTCGCCGGGTTCATCGTGCCCGACCTGCCGCTCGAGGAGCAGGACTGCGCTCTCGACCCGTGCTCGGCGATGCCGGACTCGCGCTTCATCCAGATGGTCACCCCGGCGACGCCGGCGCACCGCCTGACGCGCATCGGCGCTGCAAGCCGACGGGTTCGTCTCACGCCGTGACCGTGCACGGGGACCACCGGCGGGCGGCTCGATGCGCCGGCTCCGACCTCACCGGCTACCTCGAGCGCGCTGCGCGCGCGCCACGCCGCGCCCGTTCCTGGCCGGCTTCGGCGTGCAGGACTCAGGACGACGTCGCGGCGGCTCGTCCCTCCGGCCGACGGCGTCGTCGTCGGCTCGGCGTTGATCGCGGCGATCGAGCGCGGTGAAAGTCCGCCGCCTTCTTGCCGGGCTCCTCGTCCGCCCGAGCACGTCGGCTGGAGCGCGCCCATGATCGCCATCCTCGGCCGGGACTGCACGCTCGCGGAGAAGACCGACGTCGTCCGCCGCCTCGAGTGGGAGGGCTACAGCGTCACCGTCGAACGTCCACGGCGACGAGACGATCGTCGGCGTCGCTCGGCAGCCGCGCGTCCCGGCCTCGAGGAGCGGCTCGCGGGCGATGCCCGGGTCCGCGAGACGCGGCACGACGTGCCGCCGTACGCCCTCGTCTCGCGAACGCACCACCCGGAAACGACCCGCGTGAGGGCGTGCGGGGTGACGATCGGCGGAGACGAGGTCGTCGTCGATCGCGGGGCCCTGCTCGGTCGAATCCGAGGCACAGATCCGCTCGATCGCGCAAGGGTGGCGCCGCTCCGGGGCGCGCATGCTGCGTGGCGGCGCGTTCTAGCCGCGGACCTCGCCGTACGGCTTCCAGGGCTTGGGCGAGGAGGGGCTTGCGGCTGCCTGCGGCCGCGGCGCAGCGAGACCGGGCCTCCCGGTGGTCCTCCGAAGTCGATCGGCCCCGAGGACGTCGAGCTGTTACGCGCGCTACGTCGACGTGCTGCAGGTCGGCGCGCGCAGCATGCAGAACTTCCGCCTGCTGGCCGCGTGCGGCCGGCAGCCCAAGCCGGTGTCTCCTGAAGCGGGAGCCACATGGCGACGATCGACGAGCTCCTGAACGCCGCCGGAGTACGTCGTCACCCACGGCAACCCTCGCGTCATCCTCTGCGAGCGAGGCATCCGGACGTTCGAGACCGCAACCCGCAACACGCTGGACGTGAGCGCTGTCCCGGTCGCTGCGCGAGCGCAGCCATCTGCCTGTCGATCGTCGACCCGTCGCACGCGCGCCGGGAAGCGCGAGTGGGTGGAAGCGCTCGCGCTGCGCCGCCGTGGCGGCGGAGCCGACGGTCTGCTCGTCGAGGTCCACGACGACCCGGACGCGCGCTCTGTCCGACGGCCGTCAGAGCCTGACGCTCGACGGGCTTCGATCACCTGATGCGCGGCGTGCGGCGGTCGCCTGCCGTCGACCGCACGGCCGGAGGAGCCGTTCGGGGGCTAGCGACTACGCCGTCCGGGTAGCGCGGCGAGCGCCGCTGCGAGGATCGTCATCGCGCGGCGCAGCTTGGCCTCCTCGAGCACGTAGGCGATGCGCACCTCGTCGCGCCCAGGCCCGGCGTCGCGTAGAAGCCGTCGGCCGGGGCGATCATCGACCGTCTCGCCGTCGAGGTCGAAATCGCGCAGCAGGAACTCGGCGAAGCCGTTCGGCGTCGTCCACGGGGAGGCGCGCGCACAGGTAGAACGCCCCTCGGGCTTGCGGCAGCAAGACGCCGGGAATCGCGGCGAGCGCGGCGAAGCACGACGTCGCGCCGCTGCTCGTACTCGGCGATCGACCCCGGGATGTAGTCGGCCGGGATCTCGGTCGAGCGCGGTGCACGCGTACTGGCCCAGCGTCGGCGGGCAGAGGCGCGCCTGCCCGAACCGCAGGAACGCGTCCATCAGCTCGCGATTGCGCGAGACGATGTTGCCGATCGCGCACGCCGCAGAGCGAGTAGCGCTTCGAGACGCTGTCGACCACGATCACCTGGCTCGTCGAGCCCGGGCAGCGTGAGCGCCGAGTGATGCTTGCGCCCCGTCGTAGACGAACTCGCGGTAGACCTCGTCGGCGATGAGGTACAGGCCGCGGTCGCGGCAGATCGCGGCGAGCAGCGCCATCTCGGCGTCGGTGTAGACGGTGCCGGTCGGATTGTTCGGCGAGCAGATCAGGATCGCGCGCGTGCTCGGTCCGATCTTGGCCTCGATCGCCGTCGCGGTCGGGAGGTGGTAGCCGTCCTCGGCGCGCGTCGTCACGGGCACGGGCGCGACGCCGACCATCGCCGCGAAGCCGTTGTAGTTCGTGTAGAACGGCTCGAAGACGAGAACCTCGTCGCCGGGATCGCAGATCGCGCCGAGCGTGAACAGGAGCGCCTCGCTGCCCGGCGGTCGTGACGAAGATCTCCTCGCGGTCGACGTCGAGCCCGACGCTCGCGTAGTACGAGCAGAGCGCGTCGATGAACTCCGGCAGCCCCTGGGAGGGCCCGTACGGGATGAAGCCGCGCGTCGTAGCCGCGCAGCCGATCCAGGATGACGCGCGGCGTCGCGATGTCGGGCTGCCCGATGTTGAGCGCGTAGATGGTCTTTCCCGCGGCGCGCGCCGCGGCGGCCAGCGGCGCGAGGCGCCGGATCGGGCTCGCGGGCATGATGCGCGCGCGGTGGGACAGAGCGGTGCTCGTGGTCATGGACGACTCCTCGGCTCGAGCGCCGACAGTGTAGCAATCGGCGGCGGGCGCCGGGTGTTAGACTCTCGCGTCGCTCTCGGCGGAGGGCGCCTTGTTCCACCGGGTCCTGATCGCGAACCGCGGGAGATCGCCGCGCGCGTGCTGCGCGCCTGCCGCGAGCTCGGGCTCGAGACCGTCGCGGTTCACTCCGAGGCCGACGCCGAGCGCCCCGTGGCTCGCCGCGGCGACGACGGACGGTGTGCATCGGCCCGCCGCCGCCGCGCGCTCGTACCTCGACGCCGACGCCATCCTGCAGGCCGCCGAGCAGACCGGAGGCCGGGGCGATCCACCCCGGGTACGGCTTCCTCTCCGAGAACGCCGTCTTCGCGGCGCGCTGCGCCCAGCACGGGATCGCGTTCATCGGTCCCGGGCCCGCGCGCGATCCGCCGGATGGGGACAAGATCGGCGCCAAGCGCACGATGGCCGCGGCGGGCGTGCCGGTCGATCCCGGGGTCGCTCGACCCGTTGGCCTCGGCCGCGCACGCCGCGGAGCTCGCCGCGACGAGTCGGCTATCCGGTCCTGCTGAAGGCGACGGCCGGAGGCGGCGGAAGGGGATGCGGCGCTGCGACGACGCGAAGGACGCTGGCGCGGGCGTTCGCCGAGGCCTCGCTCGAGGCGGACAAGGCGTTCGGGAACGCCGAGCTCTACCTCGAGAAGTTCCTGGAGGGCGGCCGCCACATCGAGATTCCAGATCCTGGCCGACGCGCTACGGCGCGCGTCGTCCACCTGGGCGAGCGGGAATGCTCGATTCAGCGGCAGCCACCAGAAGCTCGTCGAGGAGTCGCCCGTCGCCGGCGCTCGACGCCGGCGAGCGCGCGACGAGCTCGGCGCAGCGCGCCGCGGCGCGCGCGGCTTCGTTCGGCTACGTCAACGCCGGGACGCTCGAGTTCCTGCGCGCCGCCGACGGCAGCGCTGTACTTCATGGAGATGAACACGCGCCTGCAGGTCGAGCACCCGGTCACGGAGATGGTGACCGGCATCGACCTCGTGACGGCGCAGCTGGCGATCGCGGCGGGCGAGCCGCTCGCGCTGCGCAGAGCGACGTGCGTCGCCGCGCGGCACGCGATCGAGTTCCGCATCAACGCCGAGGATCCCGATCGCGGGTTCCGCCCCGACCCGGGATTGGTCACGGCCGTCGCGCGCGCCGTCTGTCGACGCGACCGGCGCGACGGTGCGCTGGGACGCGGGCATCGCCGCGGGCTGGCGCGATCCCGTCGCACTACGATTCGCTGATCGGCAAGCTGATCGTGCACGCGCGCGACGCGCGCCGAGGCGATCGCGGCCGCGAAGGAGGCGCTCGCGTCCTTGCGCATCGAGGGCATCGAAGACGACGATCCCGTTGCACCTGCGCCTGCTCGACGACGCGGCGTTCGCGCGCGGCGACTACGACGTCCAGCACCTCGCCCGGCAGCGGGCTGGTCGCCCGCGGTCGCGCGCGGGGCCTGAGGCGACGATGGCGAAGGTCGCTCCTCGAGCCGATCGGAAGCCCGAAGGAGCGCGCGCTCGACGCGGCCTCGTTCGCGCGCGCAGCGCGAGCACGTCGGCGCGCTTGAACGCCGAGCTCCAGCGCAAGCGCGACGAGGTGCGCGCGGGCTGGGGGCCGAGTACGAGGCGCGCGTGCGCAAGAAGGGAAGCTCCCGACCTGGGACCGCATCGATCGCCTCAAGGACGCGGGACAGCCCGGTGCTGCCGGTCGGCACGCTCGTCAACTACGGCCGGACCTTCGGCGACGACCGGAAGACTCTCCCGGGCGCGGGCGTCGTCACCGCGTTCGTGCAGCGTCGAGGGCCGCTGGGTCGTCGTCATCGCGAACGACAACACGGTCGCCTCGGGCTCGTGGTGGCCGCAGCACGCCGGAGAAGATCCAGCGCGCGCAGGAGATCGCGCTGCGGCTGCGGCTTCCCGTCGTCTACCTCGTCGACTGCTCGGGCCTGTTCCTCCCGGAGCAGGCGCACACGTTTCCCGGCCGCACGCGGCGCCGGCGCGATCTTCAAGATGAACGCGCTGCTCTCGGCCGCGGGCGTCCCGCAGATCGCGGGCGTTCACGGCGACTGCATCGCGGGCGGCGGCTACATGCCGATCATCTCCGACGTCGTCTACATGACCGAGCAGGCGTACATGGTCATCGCCGGCGCGGCGCTCGTGAAGGGCGCGCAAGGCGCAGCACATCACCTCGCTCGTCGATCGGCGGCCCCGACGTCCACGTGCATCTCGTCGCGCTGCGCCGACCATCGCGTTCCCGACGACGAGACGCTGATCCGCTGCGTGCGCGCGCGAGGTCGCCAAGCTTCCGAGTCCGGCGCTGCGACGTACTACCGCTACGGCGCCGACGCCGGCGAGCCGCGCTTCGCGCCGACAGAGCTCGACGGGCTTGTTCCCGGCCGACCACCGGCGCGGCTACGACACGCGCGAGGTGCTCGCGCGCCTCGACCGACCATTCGCTCTTCGGCGAGTTCCTGCCCGACGTCGGGCGCGAGATGATCTGCGGCGTGGCGCGCGTCGGCGGCCTCTACGCCGGCTTCGTCGCGAACAACCTCGCGCTTGACCGACCATCCCGAGCCACCGCGGACCAGAAGCGGCCCGGCGGGATCCTGTATCGCGAGGGCATCGCGAAGATCGCGCAGTTCTCGCGCTGCTGCAACGACGACGGCATCCCGATCGTGTGGCTGCAGGACATCTCCGGATTCGACATCGGACCGCGAGGCCGGAGCGGCAGGGACTCCTGGGCTACGGGTCGAGCCTCGATCTACACGAACGCGACGAACGCGCGTGCCGATGTTCACGGTGCTTGCTGCGGAAGGCGTCGGGCGCCGGGTACTACGCGATGGAGGGGCTTCCCTACGGCCCGGTCCTGCAGCTCGCCACGCCGCTCGCCCGCCTCGCCGTCATGGAGGGGCGAACGCTCGCGATCGGCGCGTACAACACCAAGCTCGACGACGACGTTCCGCATCGTGGCGTCGACGACCGGAAGAGGCCGAGGAGATCCGGCGGGGATGCAGGCGGTCGAGGACCGGATCGCGCGCGACATGGACCCGGTGCTCGCCGCGTCGCAGCGGGACATCGACGAGATCGTCCGCCGAGCGAGCTGCGCCTGTGGATCTCATCGCTGGTCGCGATGGCCTATCAGGCGATCGGCTACCGCCGCGTCAAGAACCCGCGCATCTGGTCGCTGCACGACCTGAACGTGCTTCGCGGATGAGAGGCGACCCCGGTCCCGGTGCTCGTCGCGGAGTCGCCTCCGCCGGGGCGATCGGCTGCGCGCGCCGATGGTCGGCCTCTGGTCCGACCGCGCCCGCAAACGGCGCGGTCGTCGAGCCCGGGTCGCGCGTCGGGACGCTCGTCGCAGCTCGGGCGGCGGTTCGATCCTCGTCGTTCCCGACGGCGTCTCCGGCCGCGTCGCGATCGAGGGAGGCCCCACGACGGCGCTGCCGGTGGAGTACGGCGCAGACGCTCGTTTGGCGTCACGCCGATCGACGAGCCTCGACATCGGACGGTCCCCGCGCACGGTCGAGGCGTCCGCCTGCGCCGAGCGGCGTCCTCACGGTGAGCGCGCCGACGGACGGCGTGTTCTACCGCGCGCCTGCCGTCGATGCCAAGCCGTACGTCAGCGCCGGGGATCGCGTGAAGACGGGGCAGCCGGTCGGATTGATCGAGGTGATGAAGACCTTCAACCCGATCGCTTACGGCGGTGCCGGGCTTCCCGACGAGGCCGAGGTCGTCGACGATCGTCGCCGCGGACGGTCAGGAAGTCCGCGCGGGGCAGGCGCTCGTCGACGTCAAGACGCTCTGAGCGGCGGCACCGTCGCGATCTTGCGCCCGAACCGTCGACGCGCAACCGGTCGGGAATCGCGAGCAGCTCGAGGCGCGCGAGGCGCGCCAGCGCGCCGGGCAGGTATTTCAGCATCCGCGGTCCGAGCCGGAAGCCCGGAAGGTAGACGTGCCGCCCGGCGTTCTGCGCGGCCCCACGTTCCCGCCTCCATGCGGGCGTGTCCGATCGATGCGAGACCGGCGCGTCGACGAAGCGCATCAAGCAGGTAGAAGGGAATCGACAGCGGATGGGAGAACGGGACGTCGAGCCCGGCCTCGCCCCGCCGGTACGGTCCGGTCAAGATGCCGAAATAGTAGAGGGAGACCTCGAGTCCGCAGCGCGACTTCCATCAGCTCGGCATCGCCCATCGAGTAGTACTTGTCGCGATACAGCGCTTCGAACCATCGCGAGAACCCCACGGTGAATTCGCGGTTGTGCCGCGCGATCACTCGCGGGTCGGCCGAACCCCCGGCCCGCCGCGCAGCGCGCGGCCGATGAGCGCCACGGATTTGGTGATCGGTGAGCGCCGCCCAGTCGAGCCCCGGGCTGTAGAACGGGTCGATGAATCCGGCCGCGTCGCCGACGGCGGCCCATCCGTCGTCCAAGACGCTGCGTGACGCGGTACGGGAGCGCCTTCGAGCGCGTGCAGGTCGTCCTCGACGCGCGTGGCCCCGTGACGCAGCTCCGCGACCCGCGGGGAAGCTCGTCATGAACGCGTCGAACTGCTCGCCGAGCTGCCGCCCGACGGGAGCTCGCAGAGCCTTTCGTCCCACACGACACCGACGCTGACGTCGCCCCGGGGAGCGGGATGACCCAAAGCCAGTAGCCGAGCCCGGTGAAGTGGTTCGTCGAGAGCGCCGCGCGAGCACGCCGTCCCGCAGCGACCGGTCGATCCCGGTCCGCGCGAGTGCGTCGCGCGCGGCGAGCCAGTCGCCGTCGAAATCGCGCAGGTTGCGATAGCGCGCCCAGACCGAGCGCGATCGGGTGCTCGGGCATCGGCTGGAAGTGGCCGAGCCGTCGGGCCATCCAGGCGGCCCGTCCGGTCGCATCCACGATCCAGCGCGCCGTGATCGTCTCGACGCCCGGCAGGCGTCTCGACGGTCAGACGCGACGACGCGCGCCGACGCGAAGCTCGACGTCGACGACCCGCGCGGGCGCGAGGACGTCCACCCTGCCTTTGCCGCGAGACGCGTGGACGTGCTCGTCGAGCACGGCGCGGTCGATGTGATAGCTCGGAAGGAGGGACTGATAGAAGTTGCCGAGCTCCGACGCGTCGACGAGCGATCGGCACGTGTTGCGTTGATTGAACCAGTAACCGCTGCCCGTATTTCGGCAGGTGCTTGGTCGCGAGGTGCCGGTCGAGGCCGAGCTTGCGCGTCATGAACCAGGACGACAAGCTCGATCGCGGATTCTCCGACCTTCGCGATCGAAGCGCCGGCTTCTTTCGATCAGGACGATGCGGAGATCCGGGTGCGTCGCGCTTCAACAGGAGCGCCGTCGCCGACCCCGAAAACGCCCCACCCACGACGGCGACGTCGTAGTCGCTCTCGTCCATCATCATGGGACGACGATACCACGGCAATCCTGGCAGATTCGCGGGCGTGAGCGAGACGGAGCCCGCGTCCGGGATCCGCTTCGACTCGGCGGTTGCGCGATCGTCGCCGCCGTCTTCGCGGCGATCGTCGTCGTGCGTCGCCGTCGCCGTCGGATGGCACCTGACGCGCGATCGAGGCCCGGGGCGCGCCGCGAATCGTTTCTCGGGTGACGAGTCGCGGTACTGGCGCCTCGACTTGAGAGCCGACGACGCCGGCCTCAAGAAGCTGTTTGAACGGTTCGAGGCCGATCGGCGACGAGTCGCGGCGGCGGTCGCTGCATGGCACCTTTCTCGAGAACATCCTGCTGCCTGCACCGCCGGGCGTCGGCTGGAGGACATCGCGCCGTTCACCCTGGAAGGCTCGTGGTTCACGAGCGATCCGGCGAGCGGGCCGTCAGGTCCCGACAGGCTGGGCGGCACGAGGGACGTTCTCGCACGACGTGCTTCGTATGCGCGCCGGACTGAAGTTGATGCGGTGGATGCCTCAGCCGCGACGCCGGCGAACAGCGCGACACGATCGACGTCGACGGCGTCGCGGTCACCGAAGTTCAGCACGAGAACGCCAGGTTCGCGCTCGACGAGCGTAGGGAATCGCGTGCTCGACGACCAATGACGCGGCACGAATGCGCGCGGTCGCTGGACTCGGACGAGAGCCGAATTCGACGGAGCTGCAGCGCGCTCCATGACGGCGTCAGGCTCGATGGTGAGGATGTCTGGGCGTTCGCTTCCACACGTGCGCTTGACGGACTGTCCGACCTCTCGTCATTTCGAGCGCGGTGGCATCGTTCGACGTCAACGAGCGCGACGAGCTCGCCTTCGAGTGGCCGTGACGGACGCGCGGCACAGCGGACGAAGGCCGCACATTCTCGAGGAACGCACGACGAGTGCGTCGCCGTCGTTTCGTCCTTGCTGCCCGTGTTCTCGCCCGACGCCATCGAGCTCGACACGGAGGGCGCGAAGGCGGCGCAGCGGGATCGATGGTGTTTTCTGGGCGCATCCCGGTCTTCTCGAAGCACCTCCCGACCTCCCGAAGCAACTGGCCGTGATTGTCGGGACGTCTATCGCGAAGCGGCGGGAAGCGCAGGCGCAGCCGCCGCCCGCGCCGGAACGCCTTCTGCCACCCCGATCCCGCCATCTCCGCCGCAGCCTGTCGGTCCCCGAACCGGAACTCCCGGGGGGCCGACGCATGAAGGAACCCCAAGCCTCCGCGCGTTGAGGCAGGGCCGGCATCACGCGCGTCCCGTACTGGTGGAAGTGCGCGCGGCCGTACTCGAGAGCGACGTTGTATCCGGGCTTCGTCACGGGCCTTGGCCGCTTCCCGAGCCAGTAGGGGTGGACGTGCTTCCGCACAGCGCCAGCACGTTGAGCCGTGCGTGCGGGAAAGCGGACCATCACGCGGTGCTTCGGGACGAAGCACGTCGCCGCTGCCGTCGTCGTGGAGAATCCAACCGATGTGGCCCTGGAGAAAGTGGTCCGAGATCGAAGTTGCGCGCGTGCGTGAGGCACCAGATCCGCTCGCACGCGTTGCAGAGGGTGCCGGGGCCGCGCATCCCGGTCCCGCCTTGTGCGTCGACGTCCTGCCGTGGGGCACGGGTCTGCGTCTCGGCCACCGGCGGGACGCGGGCGCCTCCCCGAGCACGCCACCATCAGAGCCAAGGCTGCCAGAAAGATCGCGGAGGAGGCGCGGTTCGACACGCCTCTCAATATGGTTCCGGCGGGATCCTCGGGCCAGGCGCGCGGAATCAGAAGGCCGCGAGCTCCTCGATGGCCTTCAGGATGTCCGCGGTCTGCGGAAGGATGAACTCCTCGAGCTCCGGCGCGTAGCCGACGAAGGTATCGGTCGCACCGAGCCGGCGCACCGGGCCGTCGAGATCCGGCGTACAGCTCCTCGGCGATTCGCGCGGCGATCTCCGCCCCGTAGCCCCGAAGCTGAGGAATCCTCGGTGAGCACGAGCACCTTGCTCGTCTTCTTCACCGAAGCCGCGATCGGTGTCCCAATCGACGGGGTTGAGCGAGCGCAGGTCGAGGATCTCGACCGAGATGCCGCGCTCTTCGGCCTGACGGGCCGCTTGGAGCGCGCGATAGACCGTCGCGCCGTAGGTCACGACGGTCAGATCGCGGCCCTCGCGCACGCAGCGACGGCCTTGCCGAACGGGATCATGTAGTTCGGGCCCGGGTTCGCGCCCTTGTTGTAGGTCTGGCGGTAGAGGTGCTTGTGCTCGAGGAAGAGCACGGGATCGTCGCAGCGGATCGCCGTCCGCGAGCAGCCCGTTCGCGTCGAGCGCGTCGCGGGGCAGACCACGCGCGAGCCCGGGATTCGCGGTGAATGAGCGCGCGCCCGTCTGGCGAGTGGTAGATCGCGCCGCCGCGGATGTAGCCGCCGTAGGCGACGCGGATCACGACCGGGCACGAGAACGCGTTGTCCGAGCGCCACCGCATGCGTGACGAGCTCGTCGCGGATCTGCATGTACGCCGGCCAGATGTAGTCGAAGAACTGGATCTCGACGACGGGCTTCAACCCGCGCAGCGCCATGCCGATCGCGCGGCCGACGATGTTGGCCTCGGCGAGCGGCGAGTTGAAGCACGCGATCGCTGCCGAACTCCTTCTGCAGGCCCCACGTCACCTTGAAGACGCCGCCCTTGCCCTTGACCTCGGCGAGCGACTCGTCGCGCGACGCGTCGGCGACGTCCTCGCCGAAGACGACGATCCGCGGATCGCGGCGCATCTCGTCTTGCATGCAGGCGTTCAGGAGGTCGACCATCGTCGTCGGCGTTGCCCTCGGGGACGGCCTCGGTCGCGAACGCCGCCGACGTCGGATCGACGCTCGGCGAGTAGACGAAATCGAGCGCCGGACGACGGCTCGGGGCGCGGCGCCCCAGGGCGCTCGTCGACGGCCGCCTCGAGCTCTTCGTCGAGCTGGGCCTCGATCGCGTCAAGACCTCCTGCTCGACGATCCCCTCGCGAACGAGCGTGGCGCGGAACGTCACGACGGGATCGCGCTTGCTCTCGGCGGCGCGCTCGTCCTTCGGTCTTGTAGTTCGTCTCGTCGTCCGACAGCGAGTGGCTGTAGGGTCGCACGACGTGGGCGTGCACGAGCGCCGGTCCCTTGCGCGCCCGCGCGTGCGCGGCCGCCTCGCGGTACGCCTCGACCGCGGCCAAGGGATCGCAGCCGTCCACTTCGCGGATCAAGAGGTTCGGGGAAGGACGCGAGGAGCTTCGAGATGCTGCCCCCGGCGGTGTTGACCTCGACCGGGACCGAGATGGCGTAGCCGTTGTCCTCGACGACGTAAACCAGCGGGAGCTTCCGGTTGCACGCCGTATTGACGGACTCCCAGAACTCGCCTTCGCTCGTCGTGCCGTCACCCGTCGTGACGACGACGACTTCGTCGCGTCTCGAAGGGGACCGCCCTTCAGGCGATGCTACCGGCCGCGTAGCAGGCCCCGCTTCGGCGCAGCCGCACGCTTGGAGGAACTGAGTGCCCGGTCGGCGACGACGTGTTCGCGATGTGAAGCTTGGGGGACGAGAAGTGCGAGGGCATCTGCCGCGCGCCGCTTTGCGGCTCGTCTTTGGCGCCGACCGCCTGGAGAAGCATCTCGAGCGGGGTGATCCCCAGCGCAAAGCGCCGCGGCGCGGTCGCGGTAATAGAAGAAGAACCAATCGTGGCCCGGGCGGAAGACCTGTCCCATCGCCGCGCCGACCGCCTCGTGACCGACGCCGTTGATCTGGAAGTAGATCTTGCTCTGGCGCTTGAGCTGGATCTCCTTGTCATCGATCTTTCGGGACAGGAGGATCGCGCGGTACATCTCGAGCAAGCGACTTTCGGTCGATCCCGCGGAGGCTCGGGGTCTCGGTTTTCGGGGCCACGAATCACCTCCCGGAAGGTCCGGTGCGCGGGGAGCCGCCATTATAGGGCACCGGGGCGGCGGACCAGGCGGAGGCGGGCGCTTCAACCGGAGGAGGACGAGCGCCGCCTCGCGGTCTTCGTAGCCCTTGCGCGGGATCGCGATCCGATCCCGAGACACCACGAGCGCGGATGAGGCGAAGTGATGGGTTGGCGGCAGCTCGAAGACCGCGACGCGGCGACCGTCGTAGGCGTCGAGCGCGATCACCGAAGCGCCGTCGTCCGGCACGACGAGGAGGACCTCGCCCTCGAGCGCGGGTCCCGCTCTCCCGGCCAAGACCGTCAGCCCGCGCGACAGGCGATCGCCGAGGTCGACGGTCCAGAGACGGTGGCCGTTGCTCGCGCGCACGCAGGTGACGCGGTCGTCGAGCCCCGCATAGCACAGGCGCGGGCCGAGGAGGATCGGCGGGGCGAAGATCGAATTCGGCGCGATGATCCTCCACGACGAGGACCACTTTTGCGATGCCGTTTGAGGCGCTCGGCCTCGACGAGCCCCTCGGGGGTCGTCCGGAATCGCCGTTTTCCGTTGGGCGACACGACCCACTCGGCGGGCGGGGGCGGGTCGAGCGACGGAACGATCGAAGGTGTCGCACCGGTTTCGGGAGCAACCTTGCGCCCAGCCTCCTCGACGGGAATGACGACGAGCGCCGTCGCTCGCAAACCCGGCGTCGCGCCCGAGCGGTCCCGGAAGCGTGATCTCTCCCAACCGCTCGAAGACGAGCGTCGGCCCCGGTCCGCGCCGCGCCGGTAGCGCGGGGGTAGTTGTTCGGTTGGGCGTCGGGGCGCCGGTGCCGTACTGCGCGACGGCCGGTGGAGCGAGCAAGACGAACCGCGGATAGCGATGCCGTGAAGGTGTGAAAGGCGGCACGCAGTCACGCGGTCACGATACCATGCGGACGATGACGGCACGCTACCAAGCCCTTCGGGGCACGCGCGACATCCTGCCCGAAGAGGTCGCCGCGTGGCGGTTCCTCGGAAGCGACGACGCACGAGGTGTTCTCGCGCTACGGGTTCCGTGAGATCCGCACGCCGGTCTTCGAGGCGACCGAGCTGTTCACCCGCTCGGTGGGCGCCCGAACCGACATCGTCCGGAAGGAGATGTACACGCTCAAGACCGGCGACGAGTCGGTCACGCTCCGCCCGGAGAACACCGCTCCGGTCGTGCGGGCGTTCGTCGAGCACGCCTTGCATCGCACGATCGCGGCGGGATTTCCGGAGCGCCTCTACTACCTCGGGACCGATGTTCCGCTACGAGCGCCCGCAGAAGGGACGCCAGCGGCAGTTCCACCAGATCGGCGCCGAGGTCCTCGGAGCCGCGGAGCCTCTGGCGGACGCCGAGACGATCGAGATGGTCTGGGCGCTGCTCGACGCGCTCGGCATCGAGATCGCGAGCTTGCGTCTGAACACCGTCGGCGACGCGGCCTGCCGTCCGCGCTACCGCGAGGCGCTGACGCAGTGGCTCGCGCCGCGGCTGCCGTCAGATGTGCGACGACTGCCGGCGTCGCGCCGTCGAGAACCCGCTGCGCGTCTTCGACTGCAAGGTCGACGCCGACCGCAAGCTCCTCGAGGACGCTGCCGGCTCTGGCGACCAGCCTCTGCGCGCCTGCGCTGCGCACTTCGACGCGGTGCGCGCGACCCTCGACGAGTTCTCGATCCCGTACGTCGTCGACCCGCGGCTCGTGCGCGGGCTCGACTACTACGAGCGCACCGTCTTCGAGGTCGTGGCGTCGGGACTCGGCGCGCAGGACGCGCTCCTGGGCGGCGGGCGTTACGACGGGCTCGTCGCCGAGCTCGGCGGCCCGGCGATCCCCGGCTTCGGCTTCGCCGCGGGGATGGAGCGCCTCGTCCTCGTGATGGGAAGCCGGACGCCCGCGCCGCCGGAGTCGGATCTCCTGCTCGTGGGCTTGGGGACGAGGGATTCCGCGCGTCGGTCGGTCTCGCGCGACGCTCTGCGCGCGCGGGCTTGCGCGTGGCGATGCCGTTGACGGAGCGGCCCTTAGGGGCGCAGATCAAGCGGGCCGAGCGCGTGGGCGCGCGGTTCGCGCTTGTTCGTCGGCGAGGCGGAGCTTGCGCGAGGCGATTCGGCCTCGAAGAATCTCGACGAGCGGCGAACAGATCGAGGTGGACGAGGCCGGCATCGAGGCCGCCGTCCGCGCGGGAGGAAACGATCGTGGCCGCTGACGCTGAGCGACTTGCTCCACCGCACGATCGGCTGCGGCGAGGTCACGATCGGAGGACGCGGACGCCCGCCGCGACGTCGTGCTCACCGGATGGGTGCACCGCCGCCGCGATCTCGGCCAGCTGATCTTCGTCGAGCTGCGCGACGCGACGGGGCGCGTGCAGGTCGTCTTCGATCCCGATCGACGCCGCGATCCACGCGGTCGCCGAGAAGCTCCACGCCGAGGACGTCGTGGGCGTCCGCGGCACCGTCGTGATCCGCGAGTCGCCGAATCCCAAGCACCCGACGGGCGACGTCGAGGTTCGCGCCACCGACATCGTCGTCCACAATCCCGCGACCGGCGTGCCTTTCCCGTGGACGACGAGACCGAGGCCAACGAAGAGCTGCGCCTCAAGCATCGCTACGTCGACCTGCGCCGCCCCGCCTGCAGCGGGCGATCCGCGTGCGGCACAAGCTGGCCGCCGCAGCCCGCCGCGTTCTGACGCCGACGGGCTTCGTCGAGATCGAAACGCCGATCCTCACCCGGTCGACCCCGGAAGGCGCGCGGACTATCTCGTGCCGAGCCGCGTCCATCCCGGGCAGGTTCTACGCGCTCCCGCAATCGCCGCAGCTGTTCAAGCAGCTCCTCATGGTCGCGGGGTTCGAGCGCTACTACCAGTTCGCGCCGCTGCTTCAGGGACGAAGACCTCAGGGCCGATCGCCAGCCGGAGTTCACGCAGATCGATCTCGAGATGTCGTTCGCCGAGCCCGAGTCGATCTACGCCGTCGTCGAGCCGCTCATCCAGGAGATGTTCCGCGCGATCGGCGTCGACGTCCCCGCGCCGTTCCCGCGGATGTCCTACGACGAGGCGATGCGACGGTTCGGCGTCGATCGCCCCGACACGCGATTCGGCCTCGAGCTGAACGACGCCGGGTGCTCGCGCCGCGGGCACGGGATTCGCCGTGTTCGACGCCGCGCTCGCCTCGGAGGCGCGGTCCGCGGCATCGCGGTTCCCGGGCGGCGGCGCGCGCCTCGCGCAAACAGCTCGACGTCTGGACGGCGTGGGCGCGAGACGCCGGAGCGAAGGGTCTCGTCTGGATCAAGCGCGAGGCCTCGGGCGCCGTGCTCTCGTCGGCGCTGAAGATCCTCGGCGAGCCGAAGTGCCGCGAGCTCGCCGAGCGCCGTCGGCGCGGGCGCCGGCGACGCCGCGCTTGATCGTCGCCGACTCGCGCGAGGTGTGCGATCGCGTGCTCGGCGCGATCCGCCTCAAGATCGCCGCGGAGCTCGGCCTCATCCCGAAGGATCGCTGGGACCTCCTCTGGGTCGAGCGGTTCCCGCTGTTCATGCGCGATCCGGCCGAGGACCGCTGGATGGCCATGCACCATCCGTTCACCGCACCGCAGATGGGAAGACCTCGACAAGCTCGACACCGATCCGGGGGCGGTCGAGGCCCAGGCGTACGATCTGGTCTTGAACGGCACGGAGATCGCGGGCGGCTCGATCCGTATCCACCGGAGCGACGTGCAACAGCGGGTCTTCCGCGCGCTGGCCATCGGCCCGGAGGAGGCGGAGGCGAAGTTCGGCTTCCTCCTGCGCGCCTTGCAATCGGGAGCGCCCCCTCATGGCGGGATCGCGTCTCGGCTTCGATCGGATCTGCGCCATGCTCGTCGGGGCGGATTCGATCCGGGACGTCATCGCGTTCCCCAAGACGACGTCGGCGCTCCGATCTCATGTGCGATTCCCCGTCGTCGGTCGACGCAAAGCAGCTCCGTGAGCTCCGGATCGCCATCCTCGGGCAAGACCGAAACTCAAGCGTGACAATGAGTTACGCCGCCCACTGGCCGCTCCGCACGCCCGCGGCCTATCTTAGGAGCGGCCCGACGGCCAACCGATGAAGACGATCAGCCTGGACAGCAAGACGATCGAGGCCGTGGCGGGTCCGCTCGACGAGAGCCTCCGCCTCATCGAGGAGCGGTTCGACGTCCGGTTTCCGCCCGTGGGAGCGCGGTCACCATCCAGGGCGACGGCGATGGCGCCGGCGGGCGCGAGGAACGGGTCGCCGACCTCTTCGTCCAGCTCGCCGCGCTTCACGCGCACGGGGTCGCGCTTGGGACGCGACGACATCAGGACCGCCGTCGGCATCATGGCGCGCGGGGGCGCGTCGGAAGCTCACCGAGCACTTCCTCGACTCGCGCCTGAAGCCCTCGGCGCGAAAGACCGTCGTCGCGAAATCGCCGAACCAGCGCCGCTACATCGACGCGATGCGCGAGAACGATCTGGTGTTCGGCGTCGGCCCCGCGGGCACCGGGAAGACCTACCTCGCCGTCGCGATGGCGATCTCGCTCCTGAACGAGAAGCGGATCCAGCGCATCCTCCTGTGCCGCCCGGCGGTCGAGGCGGGGAGAAGCTCGGGTTCCTGCCCGGGCGACATCGCGGCCGAAGGTCGATCCGTACCTGCGCCCGCTCTACGACGCGCTCCACGACATGCTCGAGCCCGAGCGGATCGAGCAGCTGGTCGAGCGCGGCACGATCGAGGTCGCGCCGCTCGGCGTTCATGCGCGGCCGGACGCTGAACGATGCGTTCATCATCCTCGACGAGGCGCAGAACACGACGCCCGAGCAGATGAAGATGTTCCTCACGCGCATCGGCCTCGACTCGAAGGCCGCCGTCACCGGCGACGTGACGCAGATCGACCTCCCCGCGCAGCGAGACCTCCGGGCTCGTCGAGGCGCAGGAGGTCGTTTCGGGGATCCCGGGATCGCGATCGTGCACTTCGACAAGACCGACGTCGTGCGGCATCCGCTCGTGCAGCGGATCGTCGTCGCCTACGACGAGCGCGACGCCCGCATCAAGGGCGCGCGCGTAACGAGGTCGCGGAGGAGCGGTCGTGACGAGCGGCGTGGAGCGCCGCCGCTTCCCGCGCGCCGCGAAGTGGGTCTCTGCAGTTCCGGGAGCGGCTGCGCAGGACGCTCGAAATCGTCCTCGGCGCGAACGTCGTCGTGGTCCGGTCGCGTTCCTCGGCGTCGTGACCCTGCTCCTCGCCAGCCAGCGCTGCGGATCGTCCTACCCGCGCCTGGCGGCCGGCGAGCCGGCGCCCTACGACGTTCGCGCGATCGAGGACGTGGACGTTCCGGACGAGATCGCGACCGGAGAGCGGCGCGCCGCCGCGCGGGCCCTCATCCCGGACGTCTACGTCCACGACACGCAGAAGGCCGCCGCGCTCGAGAAGGCCTTCACCGCGGAGCTCGACGCCGGCGAAGCTCGCTCCCGGCGGCGGAGCGGCAGCTCCTGGTCGGCTGGCTGCGCGAGGTCATGCAGGGCCTGGTCATCGCCAACAAGCCGATGCTCCTGCGCGAGAAGGCGATCACCGTCCTGCACACGCCGTCCCAGCGCGAAGAGACGCTCCGCGACTTCTCGGCGCGGTCGTCGATCTCGATGCGGCGCGCAACGACGTCCGGCAGCGCGTCGCCGTCGCTCGACTCGTTGGCGCCGTCCACGCGGGCATCGCTCGCGGAGCTCCTCGTCGATTTCCTGGACGCCAACCTGTCCGAGGATGCCGCCGCCACGCCGCGCGTCGCGACCAGGCGGAGCGCGCGGTCCTGCCGGTGCAGGTCCGGATCCCGAAAGGGACGGTGCTGATCGCACGGGACCAGGCGGTGACGCCGGAGATCGCGCACGCGCGTCGCGCTCGTGGAGGCGCGGTCCTCGCCGCGCGCGAGCGTCGCCGCAGTTCGCCGGCTTGCTGGTCCTGGCGTCGCTCCTCGCGTTCTTCCTCTTCCGCTACTCGACCTACCACCAGCAGGCAGCTTCAAGCGCGTCAAGCACCTGCACGCGATGCTCGTGTCGATCCTTCTTTCGATGCTCCTCGTGTCGCAGGCCGTCGTGTGGATCGCCGAGCAGGTGAGCCACCGCTTCCGGAGCCCGTTCAACGATCCCAAGACCTACGTCTACCTCGTGCCGATCGGCGCCGGAGCGATCCTCGTGACCCTGCTCGCCAACGGGCGGATCGCGATGGTGTACGCGGCCATCGCGGCCATCCTCTTCGGCGCGCAGAACGGCTGGGAGCTTCCCGTGGCGCTCTGGGCGCTCCTGGTGCAGTGGGCGGGGGTCTACGCGATCACGTCCTATCGCGAGCGCTCGGCGCTTCTTCGCGCGGGACTCGTCGTCGGAGGCGCCGGCGTTCTCGTCGCGCTGGCGGTCGAGGCGATCGCCCACGCCCGCGAGCCGTGGCCGCACAGCGTGTTCGGCGCCGCGCTGGCGTTCGTCGGCGGGGCCGTGGGCGTGGGCCTCATCGTCTCGTTCGTCCTTCCGCTGCTCGAGGGGTTTTCCGCGTCCTCACCGACATCCGCCTCCTCGAGCTCGTCCAACGTGAGCAACCCGCTCCTGTCGCAGCTCGCCGTCAAGGCGCCGGGCTCGTACAACCATTCGCTCGTCGTCGGGACGCTGGCGGAGGAAGGGGCGAAGGCGATCGGCGCGAATGCGCTGTTCTGCCGGGTCGCGGCCTTCTACCACGACATCGGCAAGATCCGGAAGCCGGAGTACTACATCGAGAACCAGCGCGGCGTGAACCCGCACGACCGCCTCCAGCCGTCGATGTCGGCGCTGATCATCTCCGCGCACGTGAAGGACGGGATCCGGATGGCGCGCGAGGCGCGGCTTCCCGAGCAGATCGTGGACATCATCCCGCAGCACCACGGCACGCGGCTGATGACCTACTTCTTCGAGAAGGCCAAGAAGCAAGGCGTCAGCCGGGAGCGAAGTGAACGACGACGACTTCCGCTATCCGGGGCCGAAGCCGCAGACGAAGGAGGCGGCGATCTTCATGCTGGCCGACGGGGTCGAGGCCGCCGCGCGCACGATCGACGAGCCGACGCCGTCGCGGCTGAAGGAGATGATCCAGCGGATCGCCAGCCGCATCGTCCTCGACGGGCAGCTCGACGCCTGCGACCTCACCTTCGCCGATCTCGACAAGATCGAGCAGGCGTTCCACCGGGCGCTGGTCGGCATGTACCACCACCGGGTCGATTACCCGGGATTCGACTTCGGGCGCGCGAAGTCCGAGCGGCCGGCCGGCGAGGTTCGACCGTTTCGCGGCAAGTCCTGAGATGGACGTCGCGATCGTCGCGCGGCAGCGGCGTCCGCCGCGTGCCCGCCGCGCGCCTCGCGGCGTTCGCCCGGCGCGTCGCGCGTGAAGGCTCCGCGACACGAACGCCACCGGCGTTTCGATCGTTCTCGCGGGCGATGCGACGCGTTCGCCGGCTGAACCGCGACTTTCGCGGCAAGGACCGAACCACCGACGTGCTCTCGCTTTCCGTCCGGCGATGCCCGAGCTTCCCGACGGGACGCGACCGCTGGGCGAGATCGTCATCTCGGTCGCCCAGGCGGCCCGCCAGGCCGACGCGGCGGGGCACTCGCTGGCGCTGCGAGCTGCGCCTCCTCGTGATCCACGGCTATCTGCACCTGCTCGGCTATGATCACGAAGTGGACGACGGCACGATGATGCGCCTGCAGGCCCGGCTCGCGCGCGCCCTGCGTCCCCGCGGCGCGCCGGTGAGCGCCTACGGCTCGGCGTCGCGTCGGGCGGTGCCGTCGTCGCTGTTCCTGCTCGATCTCGGCGCTGTCCGTCATGACGCTGTCCGCCTCCGCGCTCTCGCGCGTCGCCCTGCGGCGCATGAACGCGGATTCCGGGAACCGCCTGCCGTTCCTCGACGAGTTCAAGACGGTGCCGTCGAGCCACCGGGCCGCGATCCACGCGCTCCGCCAGCTCTCCCTGATCGGCGCCGTGGCGCTGACCGGCTCGGATCTTCGCGCGCGGCGGCTTGGCCCGGCGGATGGTGGGGAGGCATCGCGCGCGGCGCGCTCGTCGGAACGCTCGTCATCGAGACGGTTCTCGGCCCGCCTGATCGCGCTCAAGGATCCGCGGACGGCGCTCCGCCTCACCGCGATCCTCGTCCGCCCGGTGCACGCGCTCACCTATCCGGTGCTCGCCCCGGTGCACGCGGCGTTTCGGCGCTGGGCCGGCACGATCGCGGAGGAGGACGAGAGCGAGGAGGACGCCGACGACGACGTCGAGGCGTTCATCGAGGTCGGCGAGCGCGAGGGGATCCTGGAGAAGAGCGAAGGGCGGATGGTCCGCGGCATCGTCGATCTCGACACGACCTTGGTCCGCGAGATCATGACTCCGCGCGTCGACGTGGTCGCCCTCCAGGCGAAGGCGCTCGGTGGCCGAGGCCCGGCGCGTCGCGCTCGCCGCGGCTCATTCGCGGTTCCCGGTGTACGGCGAGACGATCGACAGCGTCGTCGGGATCCTCCACGTCCGCGACCTTCTGCGCGCCTGGGAGGAAGGGTGGAGCGACGCCGGAATCGGCGGGCTCGTCCGCCCGGCGGTCTTCGTCCCGGAGACACGCACCGTCGCCGAGGTGCTCGCGGAGATGAGGACGCGGGCGCACGTCGCTCTCGTGGTGGACGAGTACGGCGGGTTCGCGGGCTTGGTGACGCTCGAGGACCTGCTCGAGGAGATCGTCGGCGAGATCCGCGACGAGCACGAGCGGGAGGACGCGACGCTCACGGCCGAGGCCGGCGGGGCCTGGCTCGTCTCCGGGGCCGCTCACGCCGAGGAGCTCGAGCGGGTGTTCGGCGTGGACCTCGGGGAGCGCGACTACGACACCGTCGGGGGCTTCGTCACCGCGGCGCTCGGGCGCGTCCCGGCGAACGGGGAGACGTTCGAGCACGCGCGGCCTCAGGGTCGAGATCGTCGATGCCGACCCGCGGCGCGTGCGTCGCGTGCGCGTCGCCGCGGTCGCCGACGGGCGAGGCGTCCGTCGGGCGTGAACCTTGAGCGGCAAGGCGGGACACGTCGCGCTCGCCGGATGGACCAACGTCGGGAAATCGACGCTCCTCAACCGGCTCGTCGGCGAGAAGATCGCCGCCGTCGCGGACGTCCCGCAGACGACGCGCCATCGCATCACGGGCGTCCTGTCGCTTGCCCGGTCGAGGGCAGATCGTCTTCGTCGACACGCCGGGCTTCCACCACCCGCGGGAGCGGATGAACCGCGCGATGATCGGCGCCGCGCGCGAGGCCCTGACCTCGGTCGAGGTCGTCCTTCTGGTCGTCGATGCGGAAGGCGGTGATCGGGCGCGGCGACGCCGAGGTGGCCCGGATGATCGCCGACGTCGGCGTCGCCGGCGCTCGCGGTCCTCAACAAGATCGACCGCGTCCAGCCGAAATCAAGCTCCTCGATCTCATGAAGACGGCGGTCGATCAGTGGGGCCTCGCCGAAGCGATCCCGGTCTCGGCGACGACCGGGAGCGGATGCGACCTGCTCATCGATCGCGTCCTGCACCACCTGCCCGAAGGGGAGCCGCTCTTCCCCGACGATTTCCTCACCGATCAGCCCGAGCGGGCCCTGGCGGCCGAGTGGGTGCGCGAGAAGATCCTCCACCGCATGCGCGAGGAGATCCCCATGCCGCGGCGGTCGTGGTCGAACGCTGGGTCGAGCGCGCGGACGGCCTCGTCGAGATCGAGGCGACGATCTTCGTCGAGCGGGACTCGCAGAAGGGGATCGTCATCGGGAAGGGCGGCGTGCGTGCTCGAAGGAGGTCGGGACCGAGGCCCGCGCCGATATCGAGCGGCTCCTCGAGCGCCGGGTTTTCCTCGGCTTGCGCGTGGAGGTCCGGCCGGACTGGCGGAACGACCCACGCGCCCTGGGTGAATTGGGCATCGGATAGCTCCCCGTCCTCCCGGTCCAGCCTGCTATCATTCGCGCTTCGTGAGGCAGCAACGTGACGAAGCGTACGTGCTGGGCACGAACGAGCTCGGAGAAGCGGATCTCATCGTGACCCTCCTGGCCGAACATCACGGGCGCGTGCGTGGAGTCGGCGCCTCGGCGCGCAAGAGCCGCCGCCGCTTCGGCGGGGCGTTGGACCCGATGACGCGCGTCGTCGCCTCGCTGGGTCGAGCGCGAGGGCGCGAGCTCCACCGCATCGAATCGCTGGAGCCGGTCCGCTCGTTCGCGGCGATGCAATCGGATCCGGCCCGCCAAGCGGCCTGCGCCGTGGTCAGCGAGATCACTGCTGCCGTCGTGCGCGACGAGCAGCCGGAAGCGGCGACATTTCGGCTGCTCGGCGCCGTTCTACCGGCGCTCGAGGGCGGACTGCATCCGTGGCTCGCCGTGCGCTACGTGGAGTATTGGACGCTGAAGCTTCACGGCGTGCTCCCCGACCTCTCGCATTGCTGCGCGTGCGGCGAGCCCCTCGCCGCATCCGCCCCACGTTTTGCCGTCGTCGGGGCCGGATTGCTGTGCGGGCGCTGTCCCAAGCCCCCAGCGCGCCGTCGCCTTCCGATCCGGCGACCTCGCCGCGCTCGCCGCGATCGACACCCGGCCGCCTCACGCCCTCGACCTGCCGAAGGACGCGGCCCGCCCGTCCGGCGCCTCGGCGACGCTCCTGCGCGGTATGCGTCGAGGCGCTTCGCCGAGCGCACGTTTCGCTCGTACCGCCACCTGAGCGCGGCGACCGCCGCGTCCGGCTCGCGCCGATGAACTTCCAGCGCCTCCTCCTGGGGATCCAGGGCTTCTGGGCCGACGCGGGGCTGCGTCCTCCAGCAGCCCTACGACATCGAGGTCGGCGCGGGGACGATGCACCCGGACACCTTCTTCCGCGTGCTGGGCCCCGAGCCGTGGAGCGTCGCCTACTGCCAGCCGTCGCGGCGCCCGGGCGATGGCCGCTACGGCGAGAACCCGATGCGGGTCTACAAGCACTATCAGTTCCAGGTCATCCTCGAAGCCGTCGCCGCTCGACGTGCAGCGGATCTATCTCGACTCGCTGCGCGCGTTCGGCATCGATCCGCTGGAGCACGACATCCGCTTCGAGGAGGACAACTGGGAGTCGCCGACGCTGGGCGCGGCGGGCGTGGGCTGGCAGGTCGTCATGGACGGGATGGAGATCTCGCAGTTCACCTACTTCCAGCAGGCCGGCGGACGCGAGCTTAGCCCCGATCCCCGTCGAGCTGACGTACGGGATCGAGCGGATCTGCATGTTCCTGAACGACATCAAGAACATCTTCGACATCCCGTGGAACGACGCCGGGATCACCTACGGCGACGTCCGCCAGCGGGAAGAGGTCGAGCATTCGATCTACTCCTTCCGCGAGGCCGATGTCGCCGCTGCTTCCGCGCGCAGTTCGAGCAGTGGGAGCGCGAGGCGGCGCGCGTCGGTCGCGATCCCGCTCGTCGTCCCGCGCGCACGAAGCGGTGCTCAAGTGCTCGCACCTGTTCAACGTGCTCGACGCGCGCGGGGCGCTCTCGACGACCGAGCGCGCGGCGTTCATCCAGCGGATCCGGCAAGCTGGCCTGCCTGGTCGCGGACGCCTACGTCGCTTCAGCGCGGAGGCGGCGGGATTCCCTCTGCTCACGCGCGCAGCGCCGATGAGCGAGCCGCTCCTCATCGAGATCGGCTGCGAGGAGATCCCGGCGCGGATGATCGCGCGCCGCGGCCGAGACCTGCGCCTGCGGGTCGTCGCCGTCCTCGATCAAGCCGGCATCGAGCACGGTCCCGTCGACGGCGTGGGGCGGCGCCCGCCGCCTCGCGGTGCGCGTCGAGACGTCGCCGGGACGCTCCCGGGGAAGGACGAGCTGGTGCTTGGGGCCGCCCGCGACGGCCGCGTTTCGCGACGACGGGTCGCCGACGCCCGCAGGCCATGGGTTCGCGAAGAAGCAGGGGATCGATCCGGCGGCGCTCGCAGAAGATCGAAACGGAGAAGGGCGTCTACGCGGGCTTTCGTCGCGCGCGTGGCGGAGCGCAGCGCTGGCCGAGGTGCTCGCGGCGGCGCTTCCGGCGTCGATCGCGGCGATGACCTTTCCCGAAGACGATGCGCTGGGGGACGGGAACCCATCGCTTCGTGCGTCCGGTGCACTGGGTGGTCGCGCTTGCACGGCGCCGACGTCGTCGAGATCTCGAGTCCTGGGCGCGGCGTCGGGACGCGCCTCGGATGGACACCGCTTCCTCGCTCCGGGCCCGGTCGCGATCGAGCACGCCGATCGCTACGTCGAGGCGCTGCGCGCGCGCTCGCGTGCTCGTCGATCCCGGACGATCGGCAGCGCCGACGCTGACAGCGCGCTTGACGCCGCGGCCGCGTGCCGTCGGCGGGACGAGTCGTCCAGGACGACGCGCTCCTCGACGAGGTCGTCGATCTGGTCGAGTGGCCCGGCGTCGTCGCCGGACGATTCGACGCGTCGTTTCTCGAGCTTCCGCCAGGAGATCCTGGTCACGACGCTCAAGCATCACCAGAAGTCGTTCTCGGTGCGCGGGAAGGACGGTCTCCTCCCCGCGTTCCTCTCCGTCGCGAACACCGATCGCGATCCGGCCGGCCACGTGCGGCGCGGGAACGAAGTGGGTCGTCGTCGGCCGCCTCGACGACGCCCGCTTCTTCTGGGACGAGGATCGCAAGCGACCGCTCGCCTCGCGCGTGGACGACTTGAAGCGCGTCACGTTCCACAAGAAGCTCGGCAGCGTACGAAGACAAGACGCGCCGAGTCGCGGTGCTCGCGGCGACGATCGCCGAGACGCTCGGGCGCGTCCGTCGTCAACGCCGACGGTCGCGGTCGAGGCCGCGCGGATGTCCAAGGCCGATCTCGTCACCGGCCTCGTCGGAGAGTTTCCCGAGCTGCAGGGGATCGTGGGCGGGCTGCTCCTGCGCGCGGAGGGCGCACGCCGACGACGTCGCCGCCGCGGTCGGCGAGCACTACCAAGCCGGTCGGCGCCGACGATTCGATTCCGGCGACTCCGCGGGGTGCGTCGTCTCCGTCGCCGATCGGCTCGACACGATCACCGGGCTGATCGGGGCGGGGAGACCCCGACGGGCTCGCGCGATCCGTTCGGGTTGCGGCGCGCGGCGAGCGGCGTGTTCCGGATCCTGGCCGAGCGCGCGTGGCCGCTGTCGATGCAGGACGTCTTCGGGTGGGCCGAACAGGACCGCAAGGCTTACGTGTTCTTGCAGGACCGTCTGCAACAACTGGCTCGCAGATCGCGGGTTCACCACCAACGAGATCGAAGCCGTTCGGCGGTCCAAAGTCAGCCCAACGGACTTCGATCAGTGGTCCTTCGCCGACATTCTCGCCCGGCTCGACGTCGTCGCGACGCTGCGGGGCCGCGCCGACTTCGCAAAGCTCGTCGAGCTGACCAAGCGCGTCGACAACATTCTCGACAAGCAGCCCGCGGACCGAGCCTCGCCGCAAGGACGGTTCCGGCTACACGGAGACGCAAGACACGCGCTCTCGCGCTGCGCAGAGCCCGACGACGCGCGCAGCCGCTCGATTCCTGGCCGCCTCGTCGACGAACGACTTCTCGACCGTCATCGATCACCTGAGCGGCCTCGTCAGCTCCGGTGGCGAAGTTCTTCGACGACGTCCTCGTGCTCGACCCCGCAGACCCTGCGGCGACCCGGTGGCGCTGCGAGCTTCTCGCGAAGGTTCGGACGACCGTGACCCGCGACTTCGACATCCGCGAGCTGGCCGGCCAAGCCGACTCGAACCGTTAGGAGGCTTCGTGGACAAGCTGGTCTACTTCTTCGCGAAGGATCAGGCGGAAGGGTCCGCCAAGATGAAGGACCTCCTCGGCGGGAAGGGGGCGAACCTCGCGGAGATGACGGCGATCGGCATCCCGGTTCCCCCGGGCTTCACGGTCTCGACGCGCGCGTGCAACCTCTACTTCGAGTCGGGCCGGAAGATGCCGGATGGTCTCGAGGCGCGAGGTGTCAAGGCGCTTGGCGCGGCTCGAGGCGCTGCAGTCGAAGCGGTTCGGAAACGACGCCGATCCGCTTCTGGTCTCGGTCCGATCGGGCGCGAAGTTCTCGATGCCGGGGATGATGGACACGATCTTGAACCTGGGCTTGAACGACGCCTCCGGTCGAAGGGCTCGCGAGGGTCTCGGGGACCGGCGGTTCGCGCTCGACTCGTACCGCCGCTTCATCCAGATGTACGCGGACGTTGTCCTCGAGATCCCGAAGGCCGAATTCGAGCACCTGCTCGCCGCGGCGAAGAAGGCGCGCAAGGTGGAGGACGACACCGCAGCTCGACCGCGAAGGACCTCGAGGCGCTCGATCGTCAAGTACAAGGAGAAAGTCCAGAAGGCGACCGGGAAGCGCTTCCCCCAGGACTCCCACGCGCAGCTTTGGGGGCGATCGCCGCGGTGTTCGGCAGCTGGGACAACGACCGCGCGCGCCTCTACCGCCGGCAGTACGGGATCAGCGACAGCCTGGGGACGGCCGTCAACGTGCAGTGCATGGTCTACGGGAACCTCGGGGACGACTGCGCCACGGGCGTCGCGTTCACGCGCAACCCGGCGACGGGAGAGAACGCGTTCTTCGGCGAGTTCCTCCCGAACGCCCAGGGCGAGGACGTCGTCGCGGGTATCAGGACGCCGCGGCCGATCTCGCGGGCGCAATCGTCGTCCGGCGGCGAGCGACTCCCTCGAGGCGACGATGCCGGAGTGCTACGCGCAGCTCCTCGACATCCGCGCCACGCTCGAGACGCACTACAAGGACATGCAGGACATCGAGTTCACGATCGAGCGCGGCACGCTCTACATGCTTCAGACCCGCACCGGGAAGCGCACCGGGCTCGCCGCGCTCCACATCGCGTTCGACTTCAAGGAGGCCGGCGTCATCGACACGAAGTCGCTGCTCGAGCGGGTCGAGGCCGACATGCTGGTCCAGCTGCTCGCCCCGATCTTCGATCGCGAAGGACAAGGAGCGCGCGAGCAAGGCCGGGCGCATCCTCGGAAAAGGCCTACCCGCGGGCCCGGGGGCCGCCTCCGGCGCGATCGCCTTCAGCGCCGAGCGCGCCGTCGAGATGGCGGCGCAGCGGACGACAGGTGCTCCTGGTCCGCGACCGAGACGAGCCCCGAGGACCTCGCCGGCATGGTCGCCGGCGGTCGGCATCCTGACGAGCCGGGGCGGCATGACCTCGCACGCGGCGGTCGTCGCGCGCGGGATGGGCAAGCCCTGCATCGTCGGGCGCGGAGTCGATCCAGGTCGACACGACGGCCGGGCAAGCTGACCGCCGCCGGAAAGACGCTCAAGGAAGGGCGACGCGGTCTCGATCGACGGGACGACCGGCGAGGTGATCCTGGGGGCCCTCGACCCGCACCCGTCGGAGATCCAACAGGTCCTCGTCGTCAAGACGCCTGAAAGCGCGAAACTCGCCCCTCTACGGTCGCTACGCGCAGCTCCTGCGCTGGGCCGACGACGTCCGCCGCCTCAAGGTGCGCACGAACGCCGACACGCCGCACGACGCGCGAGGTCGCGCGGGCGTTCGGCGCCGAGGGCATCGGCCTGTGCCGCACCGAGCACATGTTCTTCGCCGAGGACCGGATCCGCGCGGTGCGCGAGATGATCCTGGCCGACGATCTACCGGGCCGCAAGAAGGCGCCTCGCGAAGCTGCTGCCGATGCAGCGCAAGGACTTCATCGGGATCTTCACGGCGATGAACGGCCTCCCGGTGACGATCCGGCTGCTCGATCCGCCGCTGCACGAGTTCCTCCCGACGACGCCCGAGCAGTTCAAGAGGCTCGCGCGCGAGATGAAGGTGCCGGCGAAGAAGCTGATGGAGACAGGCGGAGCAGCTCCACGAGACGAATCCCATGCTCGGCCATCGCGGGTGCCGCCTCGGCATCACCTATCCCGAGGTCTACGAGATGCAGGTCCGGGCGATCTTCGAGGCGGCGGCGCAGTGCGCGTCGAAGTCGATCGACGTGCGCCCGGAGGTCATGATCCCGCTCGTCGGCACCGTGAAGGAGTTCACCGACCTCGCGGCCCGCGTCCGCGCGATCGCTGCCGAGGTCGAAGCGAAGACCAAGCACGCAAGGTCGCCTACCTCGTCGGGACGATGATCGAGGTTCCGCGCGCGCTGTCTGGTCGCCGAGGAGATCGCGAAGGAGGCGGAGTTCTTCTCGTTCGGAACGAACGACCTGACGCAGATGACGTACGGCTTCTCGCGCGACGACATCGGGAAGTTCCTCCCCGAGTACCTCACCCAGCGGATTCTCCCGTTCGATCCGTTCCAGTCGATCGACCAGGACGGGGTGGGCAAGCTCGTCACGCTGTCGGTCGACGGACGGGAAGAAGGGACGGCCGGCTCTCAAGGTCGGCATCTGCGGCGAGCACGGCGGCGATCCGGCGTCGGTCGAGTTCTTCCACCGCGGCGGGCTCGACTACGTGTCGTGTTCCCCTACCGCGTGCCCGTGGCGCGGCTGGCCGCGGCCCACGCGGTGCTCGACGAAGAGGGGGCGAGGGGTCGGGAACGAGGTAGCGATGCCTAACCGCCGTGGTTCCACACCGCCCACGGCGCGTTACCCCGGCCGTAGACGTCTTCGAGCTCCTGCCGCTCCTTGAACGTGTCCATGCAGGCCCAGAAGCCCTGGTGCGGGTACGCCATGAGCTTGCCGTCGGTGATGAGACGCGCGGAACGGCTCCTCGACGAGATCTTCGCCATCGTGGAGGTATTTGAAGATCTCCTGCCGCAGGACCATGAAGCCCCCGTTGATCCGGGCTCCCGACTTCGTGATGTGATCGATGCTGGAGACGACGCCCGGCGCCGTCGGTGTGGATCAGGTGGAAGCTGGCGCGTGGCTTCACGCTGACGAAGCAGGCGACGTTCCGCGCTCTTGCTCGAACCCTTCGATGACGGAGGGAGGGGAACGTCCGACAGGCCGTCCGTGTAGTTGGCGAGGAAGATCGTCTTCGCCCGACAGGTGCTTCTGAACGGCCTTGAGCCGCCCGCCGATGTTCGTCGTGAGGCCCGGTGTCGACGAACGTGATGTTCCAGTCGTCGATGTCGCGGCTCGAGCAGCTCGAGGCTCTTCGCCGCCCTTCGAGAGGACGAAGTCGTTGGACAGGCACTCGTCGTACTCGAGGAAGTAGCTCTTGATGACGTCGGCTTTGTACCCCAGGCACAGGATGAAGTCCTTGTGGCCGTAGTGGGCGTAGTACTTCATGACGTGCCACAGGATCGGGCGGTAGCCGATCGGAACCATCGGCTTGGGGATGGCTTCGGAGAACTCGCGCATGCGCATCCCGAAGCCGCCGCAGAAGAGCACGACCTTCACGCGCGGCCTCCACCGGGAGCAGATCCGCAAGCCAGGTCTCGTTCCGGAAGTGCCGGTACTGCTCGGCACGCAGCCGGTCGGCGAGCGCGGTTCGGCGGCAGCTCGACGTCGTCGTAGGTGATGCACCGCGTCCTTGGCGATGTCGCGCTTGCAGCTTGCAGCCTTCGACGAGTCCCTCGGGCAGGTAGCGGCTCGGCGCTCATCTCGCCGGCGTTCACGGCCTCGCCGTAGGTCATGTACATCCCGTAGTCGTCGAGGACGTCTCCCGGCCTTGAGGTCTCGTCTTCGCGACGGCGCAGACCTCGACCACCGGACCGTCGAGCGGCGGGGCGAGCGGCGTCGCGGAAGAGGGCGACGCGCGCGATCGACGTCGGCGTTTCGAAGTGCACGAGGTGGTAGGGGATGAAGAACGGGTAGAGCGGACCGTCGCCCATCTTGTACAGGCTCAGGTAGTGCTGCTGCTTGGGATCGGGGTGCTCGGCGAGGCACGTAGACCTTGGTCAGCGGCGTGCCGACGACGTAGTCGACGATGCCGCCCAGCTGCGCGCAGCTCGTCGATGTCGTAGAGCTTGCCGATCTTCATGACGTCGTCTTTGTATTCGAGGCCGCGCGACATGCCGCGCGATTTGCACGACGAAGCCCGTCGCGTTCGCGACGATCGCCTGCTCGAAGCTGATCTTCGAGCCGTCGGCGAAGCTCGTGACCATCGCCGGGTTCTGGCCCCACTTCTCGGCGAACCCCTTCTGCGTCGTCGGATTGCGATAGCGGGTCCTGCAGGCCCTTGATGTTCCCGATGACGCGCGGCGTCGAGCCCCAGACCCTTGACCCAGCGGCAGAGGTTCATCTGGACGCCCGGCTCGTCGCCGTCGCAGGCCGACATGATGACGCCGTGCTTTTTCGCGTAGACCTGCAGGATCGGGCCGATGGTCGCGTCGAGCTCGGCGTTCATCAGGACGACGTCCTTGCCGTGCTTGAACGCCTCCATGAACGACGTTGGCCCCGAACTCGACGCTTCCGGTGACGTCCACCAGGACGTCCAGCTGCTCGGAGCGCGCGAGCAGGAAGGCGTCTTCGGTCACGACGGGCTTGCCGGCGCGCAACGGCGGCGTCGAACGCGGCCTGATCGTTGGCGACGATCGCTCCGGCACGCCCGCGTACTCGAAGACGCCCGAGCCGCGCGTCGGGCTTCCGGCTGTAGATCGCGCCGAGGCGCATCCCGGGGACGCTGTGGACGATCTGATTCGCGAGCCCCTGCGCCATGAAGCCGGCGCCGATCATCCCGACGCGAATCGGCGTTCCCTGTGCTTCGCGCGCCTTCGAGCGCGGTGTCGACGATGATCATCGGCGACCTCCGACGCTCATGCGGCGCTTGAGCTCGGCGCTCGATGTCGTCGAGCCGCTTGAACGACCGTGTCCTTGTCCGAGATCGACCGCCACCGGCAGCGGCCACGCTGAGGCCCAAGCCGGGATCGTCGTGCAGCGAGGCCGCTCTCGCACTCCGGCGCATAGAACTCGCCGACCTGGTAGCTCGTCTCGGTCTTGTCCGACGAGCAGCCTGGTAGCCGTGCGCGAAGCGCTCGGGAACGTAGAGGGCGCGGTGATTGTCCTCGTCGAGCTCGACGGCGATGTGCTCGAGGTACGTCGGGCTCTCCGGGCCGCAGGTCGACGATGATGTCGAGGATCGCCCCGCGCGTCGCGCGGACGAGCTTGGTCTCGGCCGCCGGCGGGAACTGGAAGTGCATCCCGCGCAGCGTGCCCTTCGAGTGGTTGAAGGCCAGGTTCGCCTGCGCGATGACCGGCTTCAGGCCGTGCGCCTCGAACTCGTTCTGACAGAACGATCGCGCGAAGAACCCGCGCGAGTCTTCCCGGCGTTCGAGGTCGATGACGTAGGCGCCCTTGAGCTTCGTCTCGGTGAATCGCATCGCTTGGTTTCGACCCTCACGCCTCGTGTACGGACAAAACGTAGTCCCAGTGAGACCCGGAAGGCAAGAGCGAGCCGCCGCCCGGCTCGTCAGTCGAGGAAATCGGTCTTCGTCCAGAAGAAGTCCGGATCGATCTGTCCGGTCTTCAGCAGGTACTCGAGCTGCTTGCAGCCGGGTGAACCCGCTATGCTGGAACATCTCGGCGGTGAAGTTGATGCTCTTGAAGAGCTCGAACAGCTGCCGCGCGCCGCGTCTGCGCGTCCCAGGCGCAGCGGAAGCTCGGCAGGTGCTTGTGGATCTTCTCGAACGACACCCGGTAGCTGCGGTTGTCGGAGCCGACGGCGCCGAAGGCCACCGCGCAGCCGGGGAACACTTCCCGACGATCTCGGCGATCTCGCGCACGCGGTAGTTCTGCGCCGTGTCGCCGACGTTCATGATCTCGTTGTGGATGGTCTCCCGGGCGCCGCAAGCGCGGCGCCGATCGCCTGGCAGATGTCGAGGCCGTGCACCAGCGGCCGCCACGGCGTACCGTCGCTCGTCATCTTGATCTCGCGCGTCGTGAACGCCAGGCCGCAGAGGTTGTTCAGCACGATGTCGAAGCGCATCCGCGGTGACGCGCCGAAGGCGGTCGCGTTGCGAAAGAACGTCGGCGAGAAGTCGTCGGACGCCAGCGTCGTCGACGTCGCGCTCGACGAAGGTCTTGCAGATCGCGTACGCCGTTTGCGGGCTCGGCGGTGTGGTCTCGTCGACGTAGGCGTCGGTCCCCACCCCGTAGACGCTGCACGACGACATGTAGATGAATCGGCCGACTCCCGCCGCTTTCGCGAGCTCGGCCAGCCGCACCGAGCCCTTGTGGTTGATCGCGTAGGTGATGTGGGGGCGAGGTCGCCGGCCGGGTCATTCGACAGCTCGGCCATGTGTACGACCGCCTCGATGCCCGCGAAGGTCGTCGGACGCGATCTCGCGCAGGTCCTTGTTCAGCGTCTTCACGCTGATGCCGGCGGGGTTGTAGAGCCAGCCCGCCCGGTAGTAGCCGGTATCGACGCCCGTGACGTCGAAGCCCTGCTTCATCAGTACGGGAGCGAGCAGCGACCCGAGGTACCCGTCCGGTTCCGGTGACCAACACCCTCATGACGGCGCCCCTTGCGCGAGAGACGAGAAGAAGCGGCGAACGACAGCACGACGACGAAGAATCGCATGAACAGGCCGTGAATTGCCATGGTTCGCGAGCACCTTGCGTTCCTTGACGCTCGGTGGGCAGGACGCTATAGTGCGGCGCTTTCGCGAGCGTGAATCGCGCCCGCATGACGTAGGGTTCCCGATGAAAGCGAAGTCGTCGAAGGCCAAAACGTCCGCCGGAAAGCCCGCGAAGCGTGCCGCAAAGAAGCCTTCGCGAAGGCGCTTTCCGCCAAGGCCTCCAGCCGAAGAAAAGCGACCGCCGCCAAGCTGCCCTCGAAGAAGCCCAGCACGGCCAAGCCCGTCGCCAAGGCCGGGGCAAGACGCTTCGCCAAGGTCCCGCGCAAGCCGCTCAGCTCATTCCCAGGCGGCGCGCCCGCCCCGGCCAAGCCGAAGCCGCGGCGCGTCCCCAAGCCCGCGTCGATCGCCGCCCGGCGCAAAGAGCGCGCCCACTTCCGCGATCTGCTCCTGAAGAAGCGGCAGGACCTGATGCGCGCGTACGCGATCAGCAAGGGAGACTCCCAGGCCGAGCTCGACAACGGGACCGAGGACTACGTCGACTACGCGGTGAACTCCTACGCCCGTGAGTTCCTCCTCTCGCTTACCGAGCTCGACCGCAAGCACCTCCTGCTCGTCGAGGAGGCGCTGAACCGCATCGACCGCGGCGAATACGGGTACTGCCAGCAGTGCGGCGAGGATGTCGCCCCGAAGCGCCTCGAGGTCCAACCCTGGGCCCGTCACTGCGTCCGCTGCCAAGAGCTCGAAGAAAAGGGCTGCTCCCGCAGTTCCCGTTCCACGTCGGCGACGACGAGGAACCGACCGACGAGCCCGAGGACGTGGCCCCATGGACGAGGAAGCCGAGCCGGAGGTGGAAGACGAGGTTCTCGACGACGACCCGCTCGTCGTGGACGGCGACGACTCGGACGAGTAGGGCGTCGTGAGGACGCCCCTCCTGCGCTGAGATGTCCCCCCCGGGCGGCTCCCCGACGTCACGGTCCGGCTTCGCGCCAGCGGCGGATCGCCGCGCACCACCCTTGGGTCTTTAGCGACGACGTCGCCGCCGCAAACGGCGCCGATCACGGAGACTCGTCCGCGTCCTCGACAACGCCGGAGAGGTTCTCGGGATCGCATTCTGGTCGGCGCGCTCGAAGATCGCGCTGCGGATGGTGTCGCGCGGGGACGTCGTCCCCGATCGTGCGTTCTGGTCGGCCCGCGTCGACGACGGCAATCGCGCGGCGCGGCGCGGCGGTGAACCGTCAGACGGCGAGGCGACTCGTGTTCGGCGAGGGGGACCATCTGCCTGGGCTCGTCGCCGATCTCTACGGAACCCATCTCGTCGTTCAGACGCTGACGGCGGGGCCGAGCGCGTCGCCGACCGACGTCGTCGCCGCGCTGCGCGAGCGGGTGCCGATCGATTCGGTGCTCGCCAGAAACGATCCCTCGGTGAGGACGCTCGAAGGGCCTCCCGCGCGAGGTGCGGCAGCTGTCGGGGACGACGCCCGACGAGATCGTGGTCGACGAAGGCGGGCACGTCCTACGCGGTCGATCCCTGGCGCGGCCAGAAGACCGGGCGCCTTCCTCGATCAGCGGGACAACCGCATCGCCTGCCGCGCCTACGCCCGCGGCCGCGTGCTCGACGCCTTCGCGTACCACGCCTCGTTCGCGCTCCACGCGGCGCGCAGCGCCAGCGAAGTGGTCGCCGTCGACGCCTCGGCGGACGCCTTGGCTCGCGGGCGCGCGAACGCCGAGCGGAACGGCGCGAACGAACCTGACGTTCGTCGAGGCGAACGTCTTCGAGGACCTGCGCGCCCGGGAGCAGAGCGCGGGAGCGTTTCGATCTCGTGATGCTCGATCCCCCGGCGTTCGCGAAGAGTCGCGGCGACGTCGCCGCGGCCCGCCGTGGCTACAAGGAGATCAACGTGCGCGCGCTTCGGCTCCTGGCGCCCGGCGGCGTCTCTGGTCACGTCGTCGTGCTCGTACAACCTCGACGAGCCGTCGTTCGAGGGCATCCTGCGCGAAGCCGCCGCGGACGCGCGGTCGCGATGCGGTCGTCTGCGAGCGGCGGGGACAGGCGGCCGACCATCCCGTGCGGCTCGGCGTTTCCGGAAGGCCGCTACCTGAAGTGCTTCGTCCTGCGGGTCGCGTCAGGAGCTCCGTGAGATGCCGCGCGGCGCTGGCGGGGCGTTCGCCTGCGCGCTGGCTGTCCGGCGGCGCGTTCGCGCAGACGCCGCCACACGCGATCGACGTCCTGGCTGCAGCGCGCGCCTCGAGACGGGACTGGCGGAGGCGCTCGGCGGCACGGTGCGGATCGGACGCATCGACGTCGACTGGACCGCCCTCGCCGCGACGGTCGGCGACGTCGCGATCTCGATCCCCGCCGAGGGAGCCGCCCCGCTCACCGCGACCATCGGGGAGGCGCGCGTCAAGCTCGCGTGGTCCGGGTTGACCGGCATCGCGGGCGGCGACGTCCACCTGACGGAGGTCGTGGCGCGCGGAGCGACGTTTTCGTGCTCCCGCGAGTGGATCGACGCCTGTACGTGCCGAAGGGCAAGAAGGACGGAGATCCGGTGGCCGTCCAGATCGACCGTCTCGTCGTCGACGACGCGACCGCCGAGTACCTCGACGGGCATCAGCGCGTGCGCATCGCAGACGACGCGCCATGAATTTTCGCGGCGACTGGTCGAGCTCGCGACGCCTTGCTCATCGGGGAGGTGCGCGCGGACGCCACGCGTCGAGGCGCCGCTGTTCGACCGGCCCTGGCCGGCGACGGTGCGCGGCGGGTTGCGGCTGGGCGGAGGACGCCTCGAGATCTTCGGCGCGACGGGGAGGGTCCGGGCGCGCGAGGCGAGCTGGCGGGCAACGTGACGTGGGGTGCGGGGCGTCGTTCACGGCGCAGGGCCGGTCTGGAGCGCCGATCTCGCCGCGCTGTCCCCGTTCATCGTCGGCGACGTCGCCGCTCGCGGGACGGGCGGAAGGACCGGTGCAGATCGTCTACACCGGGGCGTGCCGATCCGGGTCACGATGCAGGCGGCGACGACCGGCTTTCGCATCGGACCGATCGCGACCGAGACCGCGCGCGCGGCGATCTGACGATCCGGCCGGGGCGCCTCGACGTCGCCAACGTCGGAAGCGCGCGCCTACGGCGGCGCGTTCACGGGCACGGTCGGGCTCGCGTTCGGTCGACGCCGCTGATGCTCGAGACGGATCTCGCGGGGAAGGGCGCCGATCTGGCCCGGCTGATCCGCCTGTGCGGCCGGGATCTCCCGATCGCGAGCACCGGCCGACGTGACCTTCAAGATCGCCGGCGAGCCGGGGAAGCTCGCGACCTGGAGCGGCGGCGGAACGTTCGACGCGGCGCGCACGCCCGCAGCGGCTCGCCGGACGGATTCCCGCCGAGGGGCAGCGGCCGCCTGACCTTCGAGTCCGGCCGCGTGCGCGTCGACGGCCGAGAAGCTCGCTCGCCGAGGCGACTCGCTGGCCCTGAGGCTCGAAGCCGACCTGGGACCGGATGCCGGCGCGATCCGGCTCGCGCTCGCGGGACGACGCGCGACGCCCGCGCCACGCAGCTCGCGGCGCAGAAGTTCTATGGACGCGTTCGGGCGTGGCGCGCAACCAGTTCGCCGTCGCTCCCCGTCGACGGGGCCGGGAGCCTGCAGCGCCGACGTCAGGACCGGTCGGGACGCGACGGTTCGATCTGACGTCTCGACCTCACGCAGGGGTCCTACGCCGACGAGCCGTTCGACACGGCGGTGCTCGATCTTCGGTCGGAGGCCGCGGCGTCGAGCTACGCCGCATCGACCTGTCCGGTCGTGGGCAATCCGCGGCGGGAGCGCGCGCTTCGACGCGCTCGTCCGGGGCGCTGGACGACGTCGATCTCACCGCGCAAGGGCGTCGCCATCTCCAGGCGTCTTGGCACAGCTTGGCGCGTCGAGGCGCCGGTCGACGGGCTCGTCGATCTTTACCCTGCGCGGCTCGCGCGAGGGCGGCGAGTTCGCCGCGCAGGGCGAGGTCGTGGCGACGCAACGTCGTCGTCGGTCGCGAGATCATCGATTCGATCGAAGCGCCGGTGCGCATCGAGGGCGATCGGATCATCCTCGACGGGCTCGTCGCGCGGGGCCATGGGCTCGACGCGCGCAGGCGCGCGTGAGCTACGACCTCGCCACGCGCCCAGTGCCGACGTCGACGCTCGATCTCGCGCCAGCATCGATGTCGCGTCGAATCGCACCTCTGGCCGAAGCCGGACTCACGGCGAAGGGACGGTTCGAGGCACAGGGCTCGATCACGATCGATCGCGAGGGCGCGTCGGGGCTCTTGAGCGTCGTCGCGAACGATCTCCTGATCGACGCGGGCAAGGGCGGCCTGCGCGAGATCCGGCTCGGGGATTTCGACGGGAACGGCGACGATCGTGCCCCAGGGTCTCGAGCTCACGGTGAACTCGCGCCCGCCGGGGCGTGGACGTTCGACGGGTTCTTCGGCTTCGCGCCAGAAGCTCCCGCTCTCGGCGGTGCTCTACTTCGAGGATCTCGTCGCCGGCGCGGGAGGGGTCTTCGGGGAGAGCGTCGATCTCCGCTTGAAGGGACAGGTCCAGGCGGAGGGCGATCTGACCGAGCCGCGCGAGTTCGAGATCAACGGCGCGCTCGACGAGGTCGCGGTTCGGATCGGGCCGAGCATCCTGCAGCGCCGCCGAGCCGTTCCCACTGCGCCTCGAAAGCGGGCGCTTCGTGAGCTCGGCCCGACGCGTTTCGAGGGCGAATCCGCGGGCCTCGAGATCTGGGCCTCCGGTTCGATCGACGGAGCGGACCTCGCCGGCTACCTCCGCGGGACCGTCGACCTCGCCATCATTTCGTCCTTGTGGTCCGAAGTGCGAGGCGGCGGCCCGGTCGCGATCGACGCGACGCTCGGGGGCACGCTCGAGCAACCCGACCTGTCCGGGAAGGTCGCGGTGCGCGGCGGCCGGCTGCGCCTGATCGGCTATCCACAAACGCTGGAATCGATCGACGCCGAGGCCGTCTTCGAACGGCAGACGCTCGACGCTGTCGTCGTTCCACGCGCTTCAGGGCGGCGGCGAGGTCTCCGCGACCGGGGCGATCGAGTTCAAGGGCGTCCTGCCGGTCTCGTTCCACGCGGCGTTCACGGCGCGAACGTCGTCGCGGCGTTCCCGGAGGGTTCAAGGGAACCTACGAGGGCCGCCTCGAGATCGAGGGGACGCCGAAACGCGCGATGATCACGGGCCGCATCGAGGTCGTGCGCGGCCTCTACACCAAGAATTTCGACGTCGGCTTGTTCGGCGGGACGCACCGGGAATTCGACGCCGAATCCGAGTCGCCGTTCCCGCGCAACCTCTTCCTCGACGTGGACGTCGTGGCGCCGGGCAACGTCTGGCTTCGCAACGACGTCGCCAAGGTCGAGGCCACGGGTCAGATCCACGTCGGCGGGAGATGGCCCGCCCCGAGGTGACGGGACGATCTCGCCATGGTGCCCGGCGGGACCGTCCGCTACCGGGACGTGGACTACCGCATCGACTACGGAACCGTCGACCTGACCGACCCGAAGCGCCTCAACCCCTACGTCGATTTTCGCGGCCACACGCGCGTCGCCGAGTACGAGATCGCCTTGCACGTCGAAGGGCACGATGGACAAGTTCGACTACGAGCTGACGTCGACGCCGCCGCTGGCCTCTCAGGACATCATCTCGTTGCTCGTGACGGGAAGGACGCTCGACACGCTCAGCGGTTCGGCCTCGGCGGCCGCGCTTCCCGGCGACATGGCCGCGTACTACTTCGCGGGCCTCTTGAGCTCCACGTTCGGAAAGCAGATCCAGAGCTCCCTCGGCATCGATCAGCTCGCGATCACGCCGCTGTTCCTCAAAGGGGCCTCCGATCCGACGGCGCGCGTCACGGTCGGCAAGCAGGTCAGCGATACCGTGAAGATCGTCTTCTCGCAGGACATCGGCACCGCGCAGAAGCAGACCTACCAGGTGTCCTGGGACGCCTCGCGACGCGTCCGCCTGATCGCCGAGAGCGACACCGAGGCCGGCGTCGGCGGCGAGCTGCAGTACGCACGCCAGTTCGGCGGAACCCCGATCGAGCGCCGGCGCAGGACGGGACGGCGCGCCGACCGTGGCGTCGGTCGAGGTACAGGCCGAGGACGGGACGCCGCGTCCCCGACCTCGTCAAGCGCGCGAAGATCCACGTCGGAGATCCGTTCGAGCGCGGGCGCGATGCTGCAGGGCGGCGATCGCATCCGCGCCGCCTCGTGAAGAACGGGTTCCTCCAGGCGACGCGTCCGCGCCGACGCCGCCTCGGATCCCGGGCCCGCCGGAGACCTACCGCATCGTCTACCGGCGTGTCGCGAGGACCGCACATCACGGTCGATCTCGTCGTCAACGGCGGGCGAGGGAAGCGCGGCCTGAAGAAGGCGCTCGAAGGCGTTCTGGAGCGAGACGCCGTACACGCCGGAGTTCTGGGACGAAGCGACGCATGCGCTGATCGACGAGCTTCAGGAGTCCGGCTACTACGCCGCCGACGTGACGTGGCACGCCCAGCGACGGTCCGGCCGGGCGGACGATCCGGATCCTCGTGGATCGCGGAAAGCCGGTGCAAGCTGCGTGCCTTGCGCTTCACCGGAGTCGCGTCGCTTCCGCTCGAGCGGGTCGAAAAGCAGGTGGCCTCGCTCAAGAGCCAGAGCATGCGCAAGCGGCGGCTGCGCCCGTCGCTTCTCGCGGCGGATCTCGCGGCGGTGCGCGCGCTCTACCGCGAGGAGGGTTCACGCGCGTCCGCATCAGGCCGCCGCAGATCGCGCTCTCCGCGACGGGAGACAGCGCCGAGGTGGACGTGGCCATCGACGAGGGGCCGCGCTTCACCGTCGGCGACGTCACGTTCTACGCGGACGTTGCCGCGGTCTCGAGGACGGAGCTGCGCGCCGACGCGCCGCTCACCGCCGGCGCAGATCTTCTCGCCGCGCCGGCTCGCCGAGACCGAGCAGACGCTGAAGGACCGATTCGACGCGCCGCGGCTACCCCGACGTCAGCGTCGAATCACGGGTGGAGCCTCCAGGCTGATCGCGCGGACATCGCGTTCGACATCGCGGCAGGCGATCGAAGACCGTCGGCGCGATCACGATCGAGGGAAACCTCGTCACCCAGAAACAGACGATCGCGCAGGCGCTTGACGTTCGGCCGGGGCGACTTCGTCTCGAATCAAGTCTCTTCTCAAGTCCAGCAGCAGCTCTACCGAACGGCGCTGTTCTCGAACGTCAAGCTGACGTTCGCGCCGATTCCGGGGGGCGACGGCACGGCGCAGGACCGTCACGGTGCGTGTCGACGAGGCGCCTCCGCTGTCTCTGGGCTTGGGCGTCGGGTACGACTCGGAGGACGGGCCCGCGGGCCAGCTTCCTCATCGGGTACGCGAATCTCGGCGGGCGCAACGATCGGCGATCGCGTTCCAGGCGCGGGTCAGCGACAAGGAGAATCACGAGGTCCTGACGCGTGCGCCGGCGGCACGTCTTCGGAAACACGATCGACACGCTCGGCTCGCTCCTCTACGAGACGACGGCGGAGGATTCCTTCTCGTCGAACCGGAGGGCGCTGTCGATCCGGCTCGAGCAGCAGGCCGAAGCCGCGGTGGATCCGCTTCCTCCGCTACAGCGATCCAGGACGTGAGCATCTTCGACATCACCGACGCCCCGGCGGCGCTGGAGCAGATCTTCGAGGACAAGCTGTCGAACGTGAGGCTCGCCGACATCGGACTCGGGCTCGGTGCGGGACACGCGAGACGACGCCTTCGCCACCGACGCGCGGAGGCTACGGATCGATCGAGGGCAAGCGTCTTTGCGAAGCCGCTCGGCTCCGAGGCGTACGTTCGCCAAGCTGTTCGTGCGCGGGTCGTGTGACGCTGCCGCTCCACGCGGCAACCGGTTGGCGCTGTTCCTCCGCGTCGGCGCCGAGCAGCCGTTCGCCGACACCGAGGTCGTTCCGCTCTCCGAGCGATTCTTTGCCGGTGGCTCGAACACGCTGCGCGGATTCGCGACGGACTACGGTCGGTGGCGCTCAACGCTGTCGGGGTTCTACGCCGGAGGTGAGGCGCTCCTCCTGCTGAACGAAGAGTGGACTTTCCCATCTGGCGCGGCCTTGCGCGGCGAGCTCTTCCTCGATGCCGGCAACGTCTACCCGACGCTCAGCGACTTCGACCTGACCGATCTTCGCTCGTCGGCCGGCGTCGGGCTTGCGTCTCGACACGCCGATCGGGCCGATCCGCGTCGAGTACGGCTGGAAGCTCGATCGCCAGGCCGGACGAGAGCGCCGGCGAGCTCGTCTTCGCGATCGGAACGCTCTTCTGATCGAGCAGCCCGGGAACAGGGGCGCCGCCGCCGGCAGAAGCGGGGAATTGGGGGTGCCGGCGGCAGCCGCGGGGGGACTACGAGGTCAGGCCAGTGAGAACCGGAGGTTTCCGCGCTGCGGGCCGAGACAGACGCGGAGCTTGTCCTTCGCCTCGCGCTCGAGCTGGCGAACGCGCTCGCGGCTGAGGTTCATTCGCTTGCCGATCTCCTCGAGCGTTTGTTCCTGTCCGCCGAGGAGACCGAAACGGTTCCGGATGATGAGGAGCTCGCGCTCGTCGAGTCGCCCGAGCGCCCGCTGCACGATCGCGCCGACTTCGCGGTTGTAGATCTTCTCTTCCTGGCTCTCCGACTTGGTGTCGGCCAGGAGCATCGAGAACCTGCATTCCTCATCGCGATCGACGTAATCATCGATCGAGAGCTCTCTTTGCATCAGCGGGAAGATCATCGCGTTCTCCTGAGGATCCCCTCGGCACCTGACTACAAAGCAACGACCGTGCCGGGTCACTCGGCCGGCGCGCTCGGGCGCGGCGACGCGAGCCGCGAGGCCCAAATGCGCCGCATTTCCGATCGATTGGCCTGCGTCGCGCGGTTGCCGATCAAATGTCGATCGGTTCCGTGGTGATTTCGCGCCGTCATCGGCGCGTCGCGCCGCGCTGGCGCTCGTCGTGGACGCCCATGCAAGAATGGCGCGCTTCGACGGGAGGCTCTGGTGGGTCGGATCCGCGTCCTGGATGATCATCTCGTCAATCGCATCGCGGCTGGAGAGGTCGTCGAGCGGCCCGCCTCGGTCGTCAAGGAGCTGGTCGAGAACAGCCTGGATGCCGGGCGCGTCGTCGATCGAAGTCCGCGTGGAGGACGGGGGCCGCCGCCGGATCGTCGTCGCGCGACGACGGGGAGGGGATGGAGCGCGACGACGCGCTCCTGGCCCTGGAGCGGCACGCCACCAGCAAGCTCGGAGGCTTCGAAGACCTCGCGGCGATCGCGACCTTGGGGTTTCGAGGCGAAGCCCTCCCGAGCATCGCGGCGGTCTCGCGCTTTCTCCTGTCGCACGCGCCGGCGCGTGACGGGTTCGGCCACCGAGATCGAGGTGCGCGGCGGGCGGATCGTCGGCGTGCGCGAGGTCGAACGACACGCGGGGTACGACGGTCGAGGTGGGCGGGATCTTCTTCAACGTTCCCGCGCGGCGGAAGTTCCTCCGCGCCGCCCCGACCGAGCTCGCGCACACCGTGCGCACCGTCGCCCACTACGCGCTGGCGCATCCGACGGTCCGATTCGTCCTCGATCACGACGGACGGCGCGCTGATCGACGCGCCGAAGGCGGCCGATCGATCGGCGAGCGCATCGCTCAGGTCCACGGGCGCGCGCTCGCGGAGAAGATGGTGCCGTTCTCCCTGGAGGCGGCCGGTGTCGGCGCGAGCGGCTTCGCGGGACGGCCGGTCGATGCGTCGGCGCGGCGCGACGTCCAGCACGTTTTCGTCAACGGACGCCTCGTGCAAGACCGGGTCCTCACGCACGCGATCGCGCGCGGCGTACGGCGACACGCTGGCCCGGGGCCTCTACCCGGCGGTGATCCTCTTCGTCGAGATCGACCCGTTCGCGGGTCGACGTCAACGTCCACCCGCAAAAGACGGAGGTCCGATTCGACCGCTCCTCCGAGGTGCACGACGCGGTGCGCGCCGCCGTCGCCTCCGCGCTCTCGCACGACGTCGCGGTGCCGCGAGCTTCGAGACCTCCGCCCGCGTCGCGGCGGTGCGCCGAATCGCCGGCCCGCGCCTACGCGCCGCGCGGATTCGACGCCCGGCCGAGCCTGCTCGAGGAGGCGAAGCGCCGCGGTCGATCCCGGCCGCAGGGCGGTTCCGCTGGCGCAGTACAAGGACTCGTACATCGTCGCGCAGGATCGGGAGGGCTTGTTGCTCGTCGATCAGCACGTGGCCCACGAGCGCGTCCTGTTCGAGCGCTTCCTGACGGAGGCGGAGCGCGGCGAGGTCCACGTTCAGCGCCTCCTGTTCCCGAAGACGATCGAGCTGGCCGACCGACGAGGCGCTGGTTTTCGACTCGGAGGCGGAGGAGTTCGCGCGCCTCGGTTTCCTGCTCGAGCCGTTCGGCGGCAACGCGGTGAAGCTGGACGGCGTTCCGGCGTTCGCCAAGGACGTCGATCCCGATCGGCTGATTCGCGAGCTGCTCGGCGAGGCGGCGCGCGACGCGAAGCGCGGCCACCGGCGCCGAGCGATCTGCGTCGCAAGCTCGTGACGAGCGCCGCCTGTCAGGCCGCGATCAAGGTCAACTACCCCTCGCCCACGAGGGGATGCAGCGGCTTCTGGACGACCTTTTTCTCACCGAAAACCCGACGACCTGCCCGCACGGCCGGCCGATCATCTTCCGGCTGACCCTCGAGGAGATCGAGCGGGCGTTCAGGCGCCGTTGACGGCCGCGGCGAATACCCCGGTATAGATGGACGCGATGCGCCTCGCTTCCCGCTGATCCCTCGCCGTGCCTGGGCGGGTCCGCCGCTCAGGCGACCGACCTCGTCGTCTTCGAGGACGGCCGGGGCTGAGGGTGAGCGGATTCGAGCTCGCCGACGGGCTGGCGCGGCTGACGCTCGAAGACGGCGGCGAGCTCGGAGTCCCGACGCGCTCGATCGCTGGCGATCGAGCGCGCGATCGACGCCGACGATCCGCAGCCGGCCGAGGATCCGGACCGCGCGACCGAGGCGGCGGCGCTGCGTCGACGACCTCGCGCGCGAACGAGAAATGGCGCGCGGCCGCCGGACGCTACGCCGACGTCGATCGCCGCGGCGGCCGACCGCAACGCGCTCGAGCGCGCCCTGCTCGCGGCGGTCGCCAAGGTCGAAGTCCAACTTCAATCCGTACGCCGTGTCGCCGCGCGGCGCCTGCGGCATCCTTCAGTTGATGCCCCAGACCGTCGAAGCGGTTCGGCGTGAAGAACGTCGTTCGACGTCGACGCAGAACATCGAGGCGGGAGCGCGCTACCTGCGCTGGCTGCTCGATCGTTTCGACGGACGCGTCGATCTGGCGCTCGCGGGGTACAACGCCGGCGAAGGGGCCGTCGATCGCCATCACGGCCTCCCGCCGTTCGCCGGAGACCGAGTGGTACGTGCTCGAAGGTCTTGGATCGCGCCGCCAAGACACGTCGAGTCGCCGTCGCGCTGACGCCGCCGAGCGACGCTCCGAAGGAAGGGAACGACGGGATCCGCGGCTGATGGCCGGGTCCGGCGCCGTGTCCTTCGAAGCAGCCAGCCCGGCTCCGTCCGCGCCGCAGCGTCGCGGAGGTCCTCGCTCCTTCGGATCGTCGACTCGTCGGCGGCGCTGCGCAGTCGCGCCCATCCGTGCGCCACGAAGCTCGATTCCGACACCGCGCTCCAGCTCGCCGACGGGTCCGCGCACCGTGGCGACCGCCGCTCGCGAGGTGCTCGACCCGGCGCCTCGCGTCGATCGTCGGATTCGAGGCGCGCGCGCGAGCGGTCGCGACGACCAGGAGCGGACCGTCGACGGCGAGCGCCACGGCGGGTCCGCCCGACTCCGATCGAACGATCCCGTGGCGACGCCCGCGATACCTGCGGACCGGTGACGCGCTCGGTCAGCGCGCCGAGGCCGAGCAGCATGTCGAGCAGGCCGGCGAGGCGGTCGGAGCGTCGTGAGCTCGACCAGGAGGACCGCCTCGGCCTCGGCGGCATCGCCGGTTTCGTAGAGGGCGAAGACCGCCGGACCGGCGAGATCCTCGGCGATCTCGGCGCGCAGCGAGCGTCCCAGCAGCTTCTCGGCGAAGCTCGCGCGATCGCGCCACGACGCGAACGCGCGCCTCCCAACGACGGATCGGCGAGGCGCGCGGGGATCAGGCTGCACGCAGACGACCGCCGTGGCGCGCCTGGGATCGGAGTCCAGAGCGGGTGCGCCGGCCGAGCGCTCGTCGGGGTCTCGATCCGAGCAGATCGAAGAGGCCGCCGGGCCGTCGTCGAAGCTCCACGACTCTCACGCAGATGTCGCCGTGCCCACTCCGTGGCGATCGTCCCCTGGCGGAAGCCGGGAGCAGCTCGGAGGCGCCCGCGAGGCCGGCAGCGCGGCGAGGCGCGGCTCGGCGAGGAGCGCGGGTCGACCTCGAGTGACAGCGTCCCGTCGCGGGCGAGCCGTACCCGCACGCAGCGCCTCGGCGCCGGCCAACGTGCGGTAGAGGGGACGCAATCGCGCTCGGACCGGCGACCGTCGGGCGGCCGCGCCCGCGCAGACCGTGAGGCGGTGCTGATCGGTCCGCCGGTGCGCGCAGCTCCTCACCGCCCACGGCGGCGATCGCGACTGCGACCGCCAGGAGGACGACGACCGTCGCGACCGCGCGTCCGCTTCACGGCGCTCGAGCCGGAAGGGGGTCTGCTGGTAGTAGAGAGCGCCGCATCCTTCGCGCGCGAAGCCCCGAGTGGCGGCGATGCGACCTTGTAGAGCGCCAGCGCCCGCGGTCTATGGCCGAGCAGATCCTCCGCCTGGCCCTGCCGGAGCTGAGCATCCGGCCTGCAAGCTCCGGCGAGCAACCGGCGCCGGCGGCGCGGGCGAACCAGTCCGAGCGCTTCCTGCGGCCCGCCCGGCGCGAAGCGTCGCCGTCGCCCGCGAGGAGGGCAAGGAGGGTGACGATCCGGCTGCGCGCTCGCAATGAGCGGCGAACGCCGCAGCCTGCTGCGAGGGACTCGTGACCGCGGCGAGCGTGCGGCCATGCGATCCCGCTCGGCACTGGCGCGCAGCGACCGAGACCGCCTCGAGATCCTCCCGGATGCGAGGTCCGAGCCCCTGGCCCGTCGGCCAGGGCGCGCCGCAGCCGTCGCTTCGGCGCGATCCGGACGTAAGCGAGCTCAGCTCGCGCGCGTGCGCGAAGGAGCTCGATGCAGCGCACGACGACCGGATCGACGTCACCCAACGCGCGCGCGCGGTTCTCCGGCTCGCGTCAGGCGGCCGATCGACGACGTCGTTCCGGCCGAGGGACAGAGTCGAGGGCGCGCCGCCGGCGTACGCGGAGGCGATCGTGTCGGGGAATGCATTGGAGAAGACGGTCGCGCTCTTCGATGGCGCGGCCGTAGAGACGCTCGTGCCTGTTGGCGAAGATCGTCACGAGGAACGTGCGTGCCTCGAGCGCGAAGAGCGGCTTCCCGGCGGCGGCGGCGGCGAGCTGTTCGAGGCCGAGCCGCGCGATCGCCCTTCGGCAGGACAGAGCAGCGCCCGCAGTCCTTTCACGTACGACGGAACCGTGTCGGCGAGGTAGTTGTACGTGCCGAGCCCGAACAGGGCGTCGGCGGTCTTGGCACCGGCGGACGTCGAGCGGATTCAGGAGCCGCTTCGGCCCTCTTCGCCTCGAAGGCGCGCCGCGAGCGGACGCTTCTGCTGAGGCCCGAGCCCGGCGAGCAGCAGGTGAGCTGGATCCTGCCCAGCAGCGCCGGCGTCGCCGTCCGGCGTTCGACGCGGCCTCGGCCGCGGCGATCGCCGCGTCCGAGCCGCTGATCCAGGGTCGCGCGGACGTCGGGGTTCTCGTCGTCGAATACGAGCTGCCAGTAGGTGACAAACGCGTCGAAGAAGAGGTCGTCCGGGCGGGTGGGAGGCCCATGCCGCTCGCGAGCTCCTGCCGGGCCGCCGCGAACCGTCCATCGTGGAGCGAGCGCGAGAAAGCGGTGTCGGTTTCCGGCCTCGCGGGAGAGGCGCCGTGCCGAAGCGCCACGGCCATGGCGGCCGCCGTGCATCGGGACGCCCGTTTCACGGCACTTTCCTTTCCGGCCCCGATCTCTATATTGTCGGCGATGGACAGTATAGGTTCAGGGGCAGGCACGGGGTCGTCCCCGGGCCCCAGACGACGGTGACGACGGGGATGCAGACCAATTTCAGCAGCCAGACGCTCGCGGAGATCTTCCGCGATCTCTACGTCGGCGAGCGCTCGGGCGTGCTCGAGCGTCAGCCGCGGCAACATCGAGAAGCGGATCTACTTCGACCGCGGGATGATCCTGTTCGCCGAGTCCGGCGCCGACGACGAAGACCTCGGCCGCCGCCTGGTCAACGAGGGAAGATCTCCGCCGGGCGCGCTGGCCGAGGCGCGCGCGCAACATCAGCGAGCCCAAGGACCTGGCCCAGGCGCTCGTCAACCGCGGCCTGATCGGCAAGGAGACCCTCTCCCACACCGCGCGCTACATCGTCGAGCACGTCGTTCAGTCCGATCTTCCAGTGGGAAGGCGGGACGGCGCGGTTCAGCGAGGGCTGGCTCCTCCAGGAGATCTTCGAGAGCGACATCCTGCTGACGTTCGAGGTGATCCTCAAGGGGATCGGATCGATGGCGGGGTTCGAGCCGATCCAAGAGGCGATGAAGGGGCTCGACAACCGCCTGAAGCTCCGTCATCCGGCGCCCGGTCCCGCTCGAGCGGCTCGCGCTCTCGCCGGCGCACGGTTACATCCTGTCCCGCGTCGACGGCCCGAGCCGCCTCCAAGACGTCTCTCGCGCTCCTGCCGCCGGCCGAGGAGGGGCTGGCCTGCCGCTTCCTGTACGGGCTGCTCGTCATGGGCGTCATCAGCTACGACCCGCCGGTCGGGGAGGGGCCGTTCCGGGTCACCGCGATCCTGCGGGACCACGCGGACACCGTCGCGCTCGAGGGACTGCAGGAGCGGATGATCCTCGAGACGTACGCGGCGCTGCGAGAACAAGAACCCTCACGAGGTCCTGGGGCTTCGGCTCGAGCGCACCGCGCGACACGATCGAGCGCGGCCTACGAAGAGGCGAAGGACCGGTTCAGCCGCGACCGCATCCTGCCCGCGCATCCGGGAGCGCCTGCGCTCGGAGCTGGCCGTCATCGAGAGCCGGCTACGTCGAGGCGTATCTCACGCTCGTGCAGGCGCGCAGCGGCGATCACGCGTCGCGCGTCGAGGACGGACACGGCGGCGAAGGAACGCACAGGGCATGGACGATTTCCTCGTCCGCGTCGAGATGGACAAGACGAAGACGAAGGTCGCGATCGAGGAGAACGCCAAGCTCGCCGGAGTCGTACTTCGCGCAGGCCAAGAAGTTCATGCGCGAAGGGGACCCGTACAACGCGATCCAGTACGGGAAGCTCGCCATCAGCTACAGCCCCGAGGATGCCCGCTTCTACTTCCTCCTCGCCGAGTGCCAGGCCAAGAACCCCGACGCGCGCTGGCAGCGCATGGCCGAGCAGAACTACGTCGAGGCCGCCGCGCCTGGACCAGTGGAACGCCGAGTACCGGGTGGCGCTCGGCCGGTTCTACAAGCGGCGCGGGCTGAAGCTCCGGGCGAAGAAGCAGTTCGAAGAAGCCCTCACGCTCGCCCCCACCCACGAAGTCGCCCTCAAGGAGCTCGAGTCGGTCTCCTGACGCGGCGCCTCGGCCCGACTCGCGATTCTTGACAGGGGGCCCCCTGGTATAATCCGCGTTTCTCCGGAAGCGCAAATGTTCATTGATATCAACACAATAGGGTCCGAAGGGCTCTCGTTCGACGCGCTCGATCCGGCTGCACGGCCTCGAAGGGCCGAGCCGGGAGAGCATCCCGGACGTCGATGCGCGCGCTCGAGAGGCACCGATCACCCCGCGCCCGGCGGAGCCGAGCTCAACGCCCGTCTCGGCGCGACCGTGCCGCTGACGTGCAGCCGCTGCCTCGAGACGTTTCCGTGGGACGTCCGAATGGCTTTCGCATGGACGGTCCTGCGACGCGTCCCCGACGCGGCGTTCGCCGGGCGAGCGACGTGCGATGACGAAGCCTCGATTCTCGTGGCTCCCGAAGGCAAGATCGGCCTCGAGGATCTCGCCACGGAGCAGCTCGTACCTCAATCTTCCGCTGAAGCCGATCTGCTCGCCGTCCTGCAAGGGCTTGTGCCCGACGTGCGGAACGAACAGGAATCTCGGCAGCGTGCACGTGCGAGCCCGAAGAGGCCGATCCGCGGCTTGGCCCCGCTGCTCCCGTTCAGGCGAAAGCTGCAAGACTCCTAGGAGGTTCGAGACCATGCCGAATCCAAAACGACGCCACTCCCGGGCCCGCCGCGACAAGCGTCGCGCGCACGACGCCTTGGCGCAGCCGGGGACGTCGGTCTGCCCGAACTGCCAGGAGCGCAAGCTCCCCACCGGGTGTGTCCGCACTGCGGCCACTACAAGGGCCGCGAGGTCGTCGAACCGCCGTCCGCGTAGAGGCCGGGCGGGTTATGATCGGTCGCCGCGTGACGTGTCCCGCCCGGAGGCCGAGGCCTCCGCGTCTGACCCCGCGGAGGAGAGCCGATGGGGACTCGCAGCGCGATCATCACGGGAACGGGCATGAGCGTTCCCGTCCCGGATCATGACCAATCACGACCTGGAGAAGCTCGTCGACACCAGCGACGAGTGGATCCAGACGCGAACCGGGATCCGCGAGCGGCGGATCGCGAGCCCCGACGAGTCGGTCTCCGAGTTCGCCCACGACGGCGCTCGAAGAACGCGCTCGAGATGGCCGGCGTCGCGCCCGCAGGACATCGACCTCATCATCTGCGCCACCGTCACGCCCGACGTGCCGATCCCGGCGACCGCCTGCCTCATCCAGCACACGTCTGGGCTGCCAGCGTGCCGCGGCGTTCGACATGCAGGCCGGCTGCTCCGGGTTCATCTACGCGCAATCGGTCGCGAAGCAGTTCATCGTCAGCGGCCGGTGCCGCAACGTGCTCGTCGATCGGAGCCGAGCTGCTGAGCAAGTTCCTCGACTGGACCGACCGCACGACCTGCGTCATCTTCGCCGACGGCGCCGGCGCCGCGGTGATGAGCGAGGGAGCCTCCCGCGAGGCGTGCTCGCCTCGGCCATGCACTCCGACGGCAGCATGAGCGATTTCATCAGCATGGAGGGGGGCGGATCGCAGTACCCCGCGAGCGCAGAGACCGTCGCGCAAGGGCATGCACTTCATCCAGCATGCGCGGGAACGAGACGTTCAAGATCGCGGTGCGCTCGATCGAGGACGTCTCGCGCGAGGTGCTTGCAAACGGCGGGGCTCACGCCCGACGACGTCTCGTGGTTCATTCCGCATCAGGCCAACCAGCGGATCATCGACGCGGTCGGGGAGCGACTCGGGATCCCGGCCGGAGCGCTGCTACGTCAACATCGACCGTTACGGAAACACTCAGCGCCGCGTCGATCCCGATCGCGCTCGACGAGGCGGTGCGGGCGGGCAAGGTCGCAGCGGGGCGACGTCATCCTGATGGCGGCCTTCGGGGCCGGCCTCACCTGGGCGGCCAGCGCGGTGCGCTGGTGAGGCCCTTCGCGGCGCTGTTTCCAGGTCAAGGATCGCAGCACCCCGGGATGGGGAAGGACTTGGCCGACGCCGAGCCGGAGGCCGCGGCGGTCTTCCGCGCGGCCGACGATGCGCTCGGGTTTCGGGCTCACGGCGCTCTGCTTCGAGGGCACCGAAGCCGAGCTCGTCCGCACCGAGATCACGCAGCCCGCGATCCTGACGGTCGCGATCGCCGCGTTTCGCGCGCTTCGACGCCCGCGGCGGGCGACGCCCGGTCGCGGCCGCCGGCCACAGCCTCGGCGAGTACGCGGCGCCACGTGGCCGCCGGGACGCTTGACGCTTCGAGGACGCGGTCCGCACCGTACGGCAGCGCGGCCGGTTCATGCAGGAGGCGGTGCCGGAGGGCGACGGCGCGATGGCCGCGATCCTCGGCCTCGATCGCCCGGCCGTCGAGCGGCTCTGCGCGCTGCGGTCGCGGACGGCGAGGTCGTCAGCCTCGCCAACGTCGAACGGCCCGGGGCAGATCGTGATCGCCGGCCACGCGGCAGCGGTGAAGCGGGCGTGCGAGGCGGCGCGCGCCGCCGGCGCCAAGCGGGCCGTGCTCCTGCCGGTGAGCGCTCCGTTCCACTGCGCGCTGATGGAGCCGGCGGCGGCGCGCCTGGCGCCCGGTGCTCGACTGCCGTGACGTTTTGCGATCCGTCGATTCCGGTGTACACGAACGTCGACGCGAGCGCCCGTCCGACCGGGAGGAGCGGCGCGCGGACGCTCTCGTGCGGCAGGTCGCCTCGACGGTGCGTTGGGAAGAGGAGGTTCAGAGGATGGCCGACGACGGCATCGACACCTTCGTCGAGTTCGGCCCGGGCGCGCGTCCTGGCCGGACTGGTGCGACGCATCCGCAAGGACGTCGCGCGTCGCTTCGGTGCCGGACGCCGCGGGGCTCGCCGCGACGCTCAGACGAGCTGGAGAGCTGACCATGGATCAGCCGCTCGCCGGGAAGGCCGCGCTCGTCACGGGGCGTCGCGAGGCATCGGCCGCGCGATCGCGCTGGCGCTCGGCGGCGCCGGGGCCCGCGTGATCGCCGCCGCGCGCTCGCGTCGAGGCGGCGCGCGGCACGGCCGGACGAGATCGTGGCGGCGGGGGCAGCGCGCGGGCGATCGCGCTCGACATCGCGGACGAGCGGTCGGTCGAGGCCGCGATGGCGGAGGCTCTTCGGGAGCATGCTACAATCCCGCTTCTCGTGAACAATGCTGGAATCACCCGGGACAACCTCCTGATGCGGATGAACAAGGAGGATTGGAACCAGGTGATCGACACCAATCTCTCGGGGATCTACCGCATCTGTCGCTCGCTGGTCCCCTCCATGGTGAAGGCAAGGTACGGAAGAATCGTGAACGTCACCTCGGTCGTCGCGCGCAGCGGAAACCCGGGCCAGGCCAACTACGCCGCCGCCAAGGCGGGCATCGAAGGGTTCACGCGCTCTCTGGCGCGCGAGCTGGCCTCGCGCAACATCACGGTCAACTGCGTCGCGCCGGGGTTCATCGACACCGACATGACGCGCGAAGCTGACGGAGGCGCAGCGCGAGGCGCTCCTCGCGCAAGTCCCGCTGAAGCGCCTCGGCAGGCCCGACGAGGTCGCCGCGGGCGTGGCCTACCTCTTGAGCGATCAAGCCGCGTACGTGACCGGAATCACCCTGGACATCAACGGCGGAATGTACATGTAAGTGGCCAAGCGGGCGGACCCCGGGCGTGGGGCCGGCCGCAATTCGGGACGGAGGAAACGAGCGATGGCTTCCATCGAAGACAAGGTCAAGAACATCATCGTGGAGCAGCTGGGTGTCGACGAGAAGGAGGTCAAGCCCGAGGCGCACTTCGTCGACGATCTGGGGGCGGATTCCCTCGATGTCGTCGAGCTCGTCATGGCGCTCGAGGAGGAGTTCAAGCTCGAGATCAGCGACGAGGACGCCGAGAAGCTCACGACGCGTGAAGCAGGCCATCGACTACATCGGGGCCCACGCCAAGGTCTGACCGTGCGCCGCCGCGTCGTCATCACCGGCGTCGGGGTCGTCTCCCCGCTCGGCCTGGACGCGCCGTCCACCTGGTCGGCGCTCGTCGCGGGCAAGAGCGGCATCGGGCCGATCACCAAGTTCGACGTCTCCGCGTTCTCCTGCCGCATCGCGGGAGAGGTCGCGCGGATTCGATCCCGAGAACTACATCGACCAGCAAAGAAGTCAAGAAGATGGACACGTTCATCCAGTTCGCGATCGCCGCGTCGACGGAAGCCGTCGACGACTCCGGCTCTGACGATCGACGCCGGACAACAGCGAGCGGGTCGGGCGTCTACATCGGGTCGGGCATCGGCGGGCATGCCGCTGTTCGAAGAGACCCACAAGGCGCTGCTCGAGCAGGGGCCCGCGGCAAGATCTCGCCGTTCTTCATCCCGGGCATGATCATCAACCTCGCCGCGGGGCAGGTCTCGATCCTGCTCGGCGCGAAGGGTCCCAACCTCGCCGTGCGCGACCGCGTGCGCGACCGGGCAACCACGCGATCGGCGAGGCGATGCGCCTCATCCGCGAGGACTACGCCGACGCGATGATCGCCGGCGGCACCGACGCGGTCATCATGCCGCTCGGCCGTCGGCGGCTTCTGCGCGATGAAGGCGCTCGTCGACGCGCAACGACGAGCCCGAGCAGGCGTCCCGCCCGTTCGACGCGGATCGCGACGGCTTCGTCATCGGCGAGGGCGCGGGCATCCTCGTGCTCGAGGAGCGCGAGCACGGCGATCGCGCGCGGGGCGACGATCTACGCGGAGCTCGTCGGGCTACGGCATGTCCGGCGACGCGTACCACATCTCGGCGCCGTCCGCGGACGGCGACGGCGCGGCCCGCGCGATGCGCGGCGCGCTCGAGGACGCCGGACTCGACCGGCACGAGATCGACTACATCAACGCCCACGGGACCTCGACGCCGGTCGGCGACACGATCGAGACGCTCGCCGTCAAGTCGCGTCTTCGGCGAGCACGCGCACGAAGATCGCGTTCGCCTCGACGAAGTCGATGACCGGCCACCTGCTCGGCGCGGCCGGGCGGATCGAGAGCGGCGATCACGTCGCTCGCCATGCGCCACGGCATCGTCCCGCCGACGATCAACTACGATGACGCCCGATCCCGTCGTGCGACCTCGACTGCGTGCCCAACACGGCGCGCCGGATGCCGATCCGGGCCGCGCTCAACAACTCCTTCGGCTTCGGCGGCACGAACGCGTCGCTCCTCGATGACGCGGCACGACCCGGCATGAAGATCCTGGTCTGCATCAAGCACGTCCCCGACACGGAAGCGAAGATCAAGGTCGGCGCCGACGGGAAGAACCCCGATCTGGCCGGCGTCAAGATGATCGTCTCGCCCTACGACGAGTTCGCGCTCGAAGAGGCGCTCCTCATCAAGGACAAGGACGCCGCCGACCGAGGTCGTCGCCGTCGGCGCCGGTGACGACGGCGTGCAAGGCATCGCTGCAGGCAGGCGCTGGCGATGGGGGCCGACCGCGCGATTCACGTCGCGGACGCGTCCTTGGCCACGGCCGGATGCGCTGACCCGGGCGCGCGCCCTCGCCGCCGCGATCCGCGAGGAAGCTCCCGATCTCGTCTTCACGGGAAAGATGGGGGTCGGCGACGACGAAGGGCAGGTCGGTCCGATGCTGGGCGAGCTCCTCGACCGCCCTCACGCGGGCGCGGTGGCCGAGCTCGACGCTGGACGCGGAACCGCTTCACCGCGCATCGCGACATCGAAGGCGCCGTCGAGATCGTCGAAGGGCGATCTGCCCGCGGTCATCGCCTGGGACAAGGGGAAGCAACAGCCGCGGTACCCGTCGCTCCGGGGCATCATGGCGGCGAAGAAGAAGCCGCTCGCGGTCAAGACGGCGGCCGAGCTCGGACTGACGCTCTCCGGGTCCCGTCGTCGTCCGCGAGGCGCTCGAGGCTGCCGCCGCCGCGCCCGCCGGGACGGCTGCTCGACGGAGACGCTCGGCGAAGCCGCGAGCGACGTTGGCGCGCTCTGCTTCGCGAAGAAGCGAAGGTGATCTGATGGGCGCGATCCTCGTCTTCCTCGAGCACCGCAATGGTGCGCTCAAGGCGTCGAGCCTCAGGCCGTCTCGACCGCCAGGCGGCTCGCCGATGCGACGGCGGACTCCGGTCGATCGCGCTGGCGCTTGGGCTCGACGGCCGCCGCCTCGGCTGCGCTCGCGGGGTCGCACGGCGCCGACCGCCTGCTTGCCGTCTCCGATGCCGCACACTCGACCTCGTACGTTCCCGAGACGTTCGCCGCGACGCTGCGCGGAGGCCGCAACGACGACCGCGGCGGACACGGTGATTCTCGCCGGGGACGAGCCTCGGCCGGGACGTCGCCGCGCGCGCCTGCGCGCGTCTCAGCGACCGGCCTGCTCTCCGACGTCGTCGAGATCGAGCGCAAGGCGGGCGGGCGCGCTGCGCGGGAGCGCGCCCGGTCTATTCGGGAAAGGCATACGCCTGGGCCGCGATCCCGACCGCGCGGCCGTCGATGGCCACGCTTCGACCCAACGTGTTCCCGGCGGTTCCGACGGCGGGCAGGACGGCCGGAGGTGGTCGCCTTCGCCGCGACCGCCGCCCCCGCGCGGGCCCGCGTGACGCGCCTCGAGACGCCCGCGGCAAAGGAGCAAGACGTCGCCGAGGCGTCGATCGTCGCGTCAGCGGCGGCCGCGGCCTCAAGGCGCCGGAGCATTTCGCGCTCGTGCGCGACCTCGCGGCGGCGCTGGGCGGCGCGGTCGGTGCCTCGCGGGCGGTGGTCGACGCCGGCTGGATCCCCCACGCGCATCAGGTCGGGCAGACGGGCAAGGTCGTCTCGCCGAGCCTCTACGTCGCCTGCGGCGTCTCCGGGCGCGATCCAGCACCTCGCCGGCATGTCGTCATCGCGAAGGTGATCGTCGCGATCAACAAGGACCCCGAGGCGCCGATCTTCAAGGTCGCGACCTACGGCATCGTCGGCGACGTCTTCGAGGTCGCTTCCGAAGCTGACCGAAGCGATCCAAGCAAGCTGAAGGCGCGTAAACGAGGGAGCTCGCTGGCCCTGTATCTAGACCTCGTCGAAGAAGTACGGCTTCAGGCACTGGATCCTGGTCCTCGTAGTCCTTCGGGTACAGGAACCAGCGTCGCCGCCGAGACCGACGAGAGCAGCGAGTTGCCGTCCTGCGGCGTGAAGCAGTAGCCGACGATCTCCGTCCCGTCGCGCACCGTCACGCGTCGGCCACGCGACGACGGTCGACGTTCAGGATGCGTCCGAAGTGGCCGTAGTCGCGGCCGAACGAGAAGACCGTGTTGGCGGACGACTTGTAGGTGATCGCCATCCGGTCGTTCCGCTGACGTGCTCGAGCAGCTGCTTCGGTCGTCGTCGGGTTCTTGACGCGGATGTCGAAGAAGATCATGTGCATGTACTGCGTGTTGAGCACGACGGCCGACGAGAACAGGTTCATGTCGTAGCCCATCGTGTTGAACAGGTGCCCACGCGTCGCGCGCGTGGTGCGTTCCGAAGCGCGGGTCCTTGTGCTTGCCGACCTCGGGCGAGGCGACGAAGCTGTCGTCCTGCGAGATGTCGGACGCGCGGCGCATGCAGACGAAGCGGCCGTCGACGAGGTTCGCCGGCGCCGCCGTCTTGCAGCGCCAGCGTATGGATCAGGATCGAGAGGTTGTGCGTGTTGCAGGAGACGACCTGGATGAACTGATCCTCGCCCGCGTGCGAGCGCGCCGTCGTTGATCCCGCGGGCGTACGGCTTGCCGAAGCCGAACTCGCTTCCCTGGGCGATGAAGCCGCGCGTGTTGTGCGTGAACTTGCTGTAGAACTCGTTCTTGTTCGCGATGCCGACGCCCGACGGCGTGCAGTCGATCACGACCGAGGCGCGCTCGAGCGCTTCCATCGACTCGTAGGTCGGCTCCATGCCGAGGTCCTGGAATCCCTTGATCGGCGCCGGCGTCGACGCACAGCTTCGCGCCGCGCTTGATCAGGTTCACGACCTTCGAGCGGTCGTGGAGGAGCGGCGTCCGCTTGTGGAACGTCACCTCGTCGATCCCCAGGGGCTCCTTCATCTGCGTGAGGAGCCCGATCAGCGGCTCGCCGATCGTGCCCGTGCCGATGACGTGTACGATCGCTTTGTCGGCCATGACGGCTCTCCTGGTGAAGGTGGCCGGGGACTATGACATCGGCCTCCGCGAGCGCTGTCAAGCGCGCCGCGGGTGCGAAGCGGCGCGCCTGCTAGAATCCGACAGGCGCTACGTCGCGCGCGATCCGGAGCTGCCGCCGATGGGTGATCACGAGAAGAGCACGATCCCCTCGATGACCGTCGGCGAGCTACTGACCGACGACGCCGCGGCGTCGCTCAACCTCGACGCTCGTCTCGGGCGCCGATGGGACTCGACAACGCTCGTCGACCGCGCCCGCGATCCAGAAGCCCGGGCTCGCGCTGGCGGGGTTTCTCGAGCACATCCATCCCGGACGCGTCCAGGTGCTCGGCACAGTCCGAGATCGAGCTTCCTCGCCGAGCGCGCCCCGGCCGAGCGCTCGCGCATCGTCTCGCAGCTGTGCCGCCAGGGGTGAGCTGCTTCGTCCTGACGACGGGGCTCGACCCCGCCGCCGGAGCTGGTGGACGAGACCGAGCGCCACGGCGTCCCGCTCTTGCGCACCGATCTGTCCGTCCGCGACGGCGATCGAGCGCCTGACGCGCTACCTCGAGGACAAGCTCGCGCCGCAGCGCCGTGGTGCACGGCGTCCTCCTCGACGTCTACGGGCTCGGCGTGCTTCTGCATCGGCGACAGCGGCGTCGGGAAGAGCGAGTGCGCGATCGACCTCGTCGTGCGCGGACACCGGCTCGTTTCCGACGACGTCGTCGAGATCAAGCAGCTGGGCGACCATCTCGTGGGCACCGGGCCCGAGCTGACGCGCTATCACATGGAGCTGCGGGGCGTCGGGATCATCAACGTCAAGGACCTGTTCGGCGTCGCCTCGGTGCGTCTGACCAAGTACGTCGAGTTCGTCATCAAGCTCGATCCGTGGAAGGCCGGAAAGAAATACGACCGGCTCGGCCTCGACGACAACGGGCTACGGAGATCCTCGGCATCACGCTGCCGCTACGTCGAGATGCCGGTCGGTCCGGGCCGCAACCTGTCGGTGCTCATCGAGGTCGCCGCGCGCAACCACCTCCTGAAGCTCAAGGGCTATCACCCGGCGCGCGAGCTGGCCCGCAAGCTCGGCGAGCGCATCCAGGCGCCGGTCGACGATGCGGCGGGGATCGATCAAGACCCACGAGCCGGCGACGGGGAGACCCGATGATGGAGCGCCTCGTCATCATCACGGGCCTGTCGGGATCCGGGAAAGTCCCTGGCGGCGCGCTGCCTCGAGGACATGAACTTCTTCTGCGTCGACAACCTGCCCGTCAACCTCGATCCCGCAGTTCTACGAGCTGCTCCAGCGGAGCGGAGGCGCGATCCCGCTCGGGCGCGATCGTCGTGGACGCGCGCGAGCGGGCGTTCCTCGCCGGCTTTCCCGAGACGCTCGACACGCTCAGGCGCGAACGGCGCGCCGGTCACGCTGCTGTTCTTCGAATGCACGGGCGAGATCCTGACGCGCGGTTCAGCGAGACCCGCCGCCCGCACCCGATGCAAGATCCCGGCGGCTCGCTCGAGAAGGCGATCCAGGACGAGCGCGCGATCCTCGCCCGCTGCGCGACATCGCCGACCGGATCATCGACACGAGCCACTTCAACGCGCACGAGCTGCGCGTCGTTCCTCAAGGCCTCGTTCGGCCAGCACCACGCGGCGACGACGCTGAACGTCCACGTCGTGTCGTTCGGCTTCAAGTACGGCGTTCCCGCCGAGGCCGATCTGCTCTTCGACGTCCGCTTCATCCCGAACCCTTACTTCGTCGACGGGCTGCGGCGCCCTGGACGGCCGGCACGCGGACGTTCGCGCGTTCCTCGGAGGCGCGCCCGGAGTCGCGGGAGTTCCTGGCCCGGCATCAAGGACCTCCTCGACTTCCTGATCCCGCACTACGCCTCCGAGGGGAAGAGCTACCTGACGATCACGATCGGCTGCACGGGAGGCAAGCATCGCTCGGTGGCGCTGGCGGAGGAGATCCGCGAGCATTTCGTCGAGAACGGGGTGCCGGTGTCGGTCACGCATCGCGATCTCGGGAAGGAGTGACGCGCGATGACAGAAGGCGCGCCCGGGACTCCTGGTCGTCACGCACGGACGGCTGGCCGACGAGATGGAAAAGGCGGCCCGCCGCATCGTCGGCGACGTGCCGCCGCTCGACGTCGATCTCGCTCGACTGGGACGACGACGTCGCGGACGCGCGCCGGCGCATCGAGGAAGGGATCGCGCAGGTCGCCGTCGAGGGACGGGTGCTGATCCTGACGGACATGTCCGGCGGGACGCCGTCCAACGTCGCGCTGTCGCTGCTCGAGCCGGGCCGCGTCGACGTCGTCACGGGCGTCAACCTCCCGATGCTGATCAAGTTCGCCAATCTGCACAGCGTGGACGGATTCGACGAGACGGTGCGGCGGATCGCGCAGCAAGGGCGCGACGCGATTCAGGTCGCCTCGCGAGGTGCTCGAAAAGCGCGTCGGGCCGGAGAGCACGACGGGACGATGAACACGCTCGAGGTCACGATCGTCAACCGCCTCGGGCCTGCACGCGCGGGCGGCGGCGAAAGTTCGTGCACCTGGCCAGCGGGTTCTCCTCGCGGGTGACGGTCGTCGCGCGACGGCACGCGGGTGGACGGGAAATCGATCCTCGGCCTTCTGACGCTCGCCGCTTCGAAGGGGACGAAGCTCCATCTGACGATTCAGGGGACGACGAGGGCGGAGGCCGGACTGCAGCTCCAAGAGCTCGTCCACGCGCGCTTCGGCGAGGACGCGTAGTGGCCCGGTGCTTTCACGGCGTGGCGGTCTCACCGGCGTCGCCGTCGGCCAGTGCGCTCCCGTGGCAGCAGCTCGCCGCACCGCAGCCCCGCAGCGCTCGCCTCGCCCGGCGAGACCGCCGGAAGACGAGCTCCGCGCGCTTCGAGGCCGCGCGCCAGGCCGCCCGCGAAGAGATGCGCGCGCCTGAAGTCGCGTCTCGCTGAACACGCTGGGCGAGAGCTACGCGGCGATCCTCGACGCGCAGATCGCTGCTCGTGGACGATCCCGGCGCTCGTCGCCGAGGTCGAGCACCGCGTGCGCGCCGAAGGCGTCGTCGGCGTCGTTCGCGGTCCACGCGACGATCGACGCCTACCTCACCCGGTTCGAGAGCATCGAAGACCGGTACCTCCGCGACCGGGCGGGGATCTGCGCGACGTCCAGCGCCGCATGGTGCGACTGCTCGAGCCGGTGCCGGGGACGGACGCCCCGCCGCCGGACGGTCCGATCGTCGTCGTCGCGCAGTCGATCGGCCCATCCGACACCGTCGCGCTCGGCCCGGGACGGCGTCGTGGCGCTGGCCGCCGATCTCGGCGGGCCGACGAGCCACACCGCGATCCTCGGCGCAGGCGTTCGGCCTCCCGCCGTCATCGGGCTGGGCGACGTCGCCCGCAGCGTGCGGGTGGGCGAGATCGTCATCGTCGACGGCGATCGCGGCGAGATCGTCGTCGACCCGGACTCGACGCGCCTCGTCGAAGCGCGGGCGCAGCACGACGTCTGGGTCGTCGCGCGAGGACGCCTGGGCCGCGACGCCGCGACCTCCCCGCCGTCACGGTGGACGGCGTCGAGATCGTCGCTCCGGGCCAACGTCGAGTTCCCGGACGAGGCGGCGCGTCGCCATGCGCTTCGGCGCGCGCGGGATCGGGCTGTACCGCTCGGAGTTCCTCTTCGTCGCCCGAGCGCCGCAGCTTCCCGACGAAGAGGACCACTACCGGACCTACCGCGACTCTGGCGGCAGCGCGTCGCGCCGCATCCGGTGGTCGTCCGCACGCTCGACCTCGGAGGCGAGAAGTACTTCCACGAGGTCCTCGATCGCGCGGAGACGAATCCGGTCCTCGGGCTGCGAGGCCTGCGGCTGTGCCTCAAGCGGCCGGAGATCTTCGTGCCGCAGCTCCGCGCGCTCCTGCGCGCGTCCGCGCACGCCAACCTCCGCGTCCTGCTGCCCCTCGTGACCTCGGTGGACGAAGTCGGGAGGTCCGCCGCATCCTCGCCCGCGAAGCCGCGGCAGCTTCGCGCCGCGGGCGTCCTCTGCCGCCCCGACGTGCCCCTGGGCGCCATGATCGAGACTCCGGCGGCGGCGATGACCGCCGACCTCCTCGCCCGCGAGGTCGATTTCCTGAGCCTCGGGACGAACGACCTCATCCAGTACGCACTCGCCGTCGATCGTGGCAACCCCTCGGTCGCCGCGCTGTACGAGCCGCTGCACCCGGGCGTGCTCCGCATGCTGCGGTTCGTCGTGCGCGCGGGGAAGGCCGCCGGGATCCCGGTGTCGCTGTGCGGCGAGATGGCCGCCGTCCCCGACCTCATCCCGACGCTTCTGGGATTGGGCCTTCGCGAGCTATCGTGTCCGCCGCGGGCGGTGCCCCGCGTGCGCGACGCGATCCGGGCCACCGAGATCGCCGCGCGCCGCGCGCGACATCGAGGAGAAGCCGGCATGAGCGCTCACCAAAGTCGACAAGCCCTGGGGTTTCGAGCTGCGCTTCGTCCGGACCGACCGCTACGCGGGCAAGGTCCTGTTCATCAAGGCCGGATCGCAGCTCAGCCTCCAGTACCACGAGAAGAAAGACGAGGCGTTCTTCGTCCAGAGCGGCACGCTCGAGCTCGTTCTGGGCCGCGGCGCGGGAGCAGACCGTCGTCCGCATGAAGCCGGGCGACTCGCGGCACATCCCGCCGGGAACCGTGCACCGGTTCCGCGCCGTCACCGACACGCTGCTCTTCGAGGTCTCGACCCCGAGCTCGAGGACGTCGTGCGCATCGAGGACGACTACGGCCGCGAAGGGCGTCAAAGACGCCTTGTGAGCGAAACCCCACGCGCCGTATACTCCGGCAGGAGCGACGCCATGGAACAAACGCACGACCGCGATCCCCGAGAAGCTCTTCTACAAGGCCGCCGAAGTCTGCCAGATCACCGACACGCAGCCCTACGTCCTGAGGTTCTGGGAGAGCGAGTTCCCGCAGCTGGCCTCCGAGAAGAACCGCAGCGGCCAGCGCGTCTACAGCCGCGCGGACATCGACCTCATCTTCCGCATCAAGAAGCTCCTCTACCAGGACGAGTACACCATCGCCGGCGCGCGCAAGGCGCTCGACGACGACCGCGACGACGATCGTCGACCCCGCGCCCTCGAAGGCACGCTCGCGCCGCGCCGTCGAGGTCGAAGAAGCCCGCCGATCGTCGGCGAAGGCCGTCGAGCCGCCCGTGCACCTCCTCGCTGTTCGGCGAGTCGCGTCCCGAGTCTCCGGAGGCGTCCAGCGAGCGCCGCCGCCGAAGAAGAAGCGCGCTACCGCGCCCTCTACGAAGAGGCGCTCGCCACGTTGGCCACCGTCAAAGGGGACCTCGCGCGCACCGACGGCCATCTCGACGCCGTCCGCGAGCGCAGCCGCCGCGTCGCCGCGCGCCTCGAGGCCGCGATCGAGTCCGCCTAGACGCCTTGGCGCCTCGATCCGATCGTCACCTAACATGCCGCGGCTTTCGCTCGGGTCGGGGCGTGGCGCAGCCTGGTAGCGCACTTGCTTAGGGTGCAAGTGGTCGGAGGTTTCAAATCCTCTCGCCCCGACCAACCTTTCCCACAGCTTGAATCATTTCGCGAGAGCGTTTTCGGACGCGGTCGCAGCTATTCCGGGCCTAGGGACGGTTCTGCGGGACGGTCTGGTCGGATGAGCTACAAAGGCGCGGGGAGTAGCCGGGGCCTACTCTAGCCGGCGATCGCCTCGTGCTGGGCCAGTAGGCGTGGCCTGCCAGTCTTCGTTTCAAACTCCGCAAGCCCCTGGAATACTAGGCGCTGCGCAATTGGCGCACGTCACTGCGGTCCCGAGCCGAATGGCAGATCGCCGATGAGGCCGCTGTCGCGCGAACTTCCGTTCCGCACGCGCCGTGACATCCTCTCGCGATGATCGCATGCCCGGCCTCGCGGGGAGACGGTTTCCGAGGGCGATCGCTTCTGCTCGATGTGGCGGAACGCTTCCGCTCGGCACCGTCGACCTGACGCGCACGTCGGCGCCCTTGCACGCGCGCGCAGGCGGCGCCTCCTTCCCGCTGACGCCGGGCGATTTTCCCTTCCCGGCGCCGTGATCGCCGGGCCGGTACCGGATCTACGCGGCTCCTCGGGTCGCGGTGGGATGGGAGAGGTCTATCGGGCCGACGATCTGAAGCTCGGTCAGAGCCGTCGCGCTGAAGTTCCTGCCCGCAGGATGTTGAGAGGGACGAGGCGCGCCGCGTCGCGCTTCTTGAACGAGGTCAAGATCGCCCGTCAGATCTCCCACTGGCGAACGTTCGCCGCGTCTACGACGTCGGCGAGGTCGACGGCCGGCAGTTCATCTCGATGGAGTACGTGGACGGCGAGGACCTCGCCGGTCCTTCTCGCGCCGGATCGGCCGCCTCGCCCAGCGAGAAGGCGGTCCAGATCGCCCGCCAGCCTGCGCCGGCCCTGCCGCCGCGGCGCACGAGCAGGGCGTCCTCCATCGCGACCTGAAGCCGCGCGAACGTCATGATCGACGGCCGCGGAAGGGCGAAGATCACGGACTTCGGTCTGGCGGCTTCGCCGACCGACGACGGGACGCCCGGGCGCCGGCACGCCGACGTACATGGCGCCCGAGCAGCTCGCGGGCGGCCCGGCTTCCGTGAAGAAGGATCTCTATGCCCTCGGCCTCGTCCTCTACGAGCTGCTCACCGGCGAAGCGCCCGTTCGAGCGCCGCGACGGCCGAGGAGTCCGCCTGCGCGCAGCGTGAGTCGACGCCCACCGAGCCCGTCGAGCTCACGTCGAGGGGTTCGATCCGGCGGTCGAGCGCGCCGTCCTGCGCCGCCTCCGAACCGAGCCGAACGAGAGACCCGCCTCCGCGCTCGCGGTAAAGTGGCCGGGCTTCCGGGCGATCGTCGGTTGGCGGCGCTTCTTGCGGCGGGGGAGACACTGTCGCCGGAACCTCGTCGCGAACGCGGGGGTGTGGCCGCCTGAGCGCCGCCGCTGCCTGGGCGTGGATCGCAGCGGCCGCGACTGGCCTGGCGATCGTCCTGCTCCTCTGGGAGCACGGTGTCCCCCGGCTCGTCCCGCTCGAGAAGCCGCCCGACGTGCTGGCGGAGCGCGCGCGCGAACGTTAGCCGCACTGGGCTGGGACCGGAGCCTCCGCCGACACGGCGTTCGGCTTCACCGCGGACCAGCAATGCAACTGGAACGTAGCACACCGAGG
>ERZ1370068.6069-contig-5068_pt1 | contig 64812 bp, 105 predicted proteins | sample MGYA00561227_ERZ1370068 | MGnify/ENA primary metagenome ERZ1370068 (study PRJEB38410, sample SAMEA6850437) | metagenome | study: Metagenomic assessment of the ecological functions of the soil: analysis of the soil microbiota associated with the... | reverse complement strand
ATACTTCGTTCAGTTACGTATTGCTTCTGAGTTCTTGGGCACAACGGCAAGGAGCGCGACACGCCCGTTAGCCGCACCTACTAAAAAAATCGGCCCCTTGATTTTTGACTTAAGCGCATCGCCGACGGCTTGAAGCCGAATTTAGCATCGGCGTCCTTCACTTCGGCAACGACGTTGCCTTCCGCCGCATAAATTGCCGCAAGTTCCTTCGCGATCTCAGCCGCGCGACTCTTCACTGCGCCTCGCTTGCCTTGGCCCCTCTCTTTCCCATTCACGAACGTCGGCCTCGACTCTTTCAGATGATGCCGCGCGCATGTCGATCTTGTCCAGCACCGCTCTGGTCTGAGCGTCTTCTTCAAACACCGGCAACGCGGCGAGGTCGGATTTCTTGCGCACGAGCATTTCGAATTTCTTCTCTGGCGCTCGGCCTCTTCTTTCGCCTCACTGCCGCGCCGCATCGCCGGAGACCGCTTCAATGCGCCGAACCCCCGCCGCGATCGCTTTCTTCCCTGACGATGCGGAAATGACTCGATCTCGCCGGTCGTGCGCACATGCGTGCCGCCGCACAGTTCCATCGAGCAGCCGTTGAGCGCCTTGGCGTCGCCACCGATCTGCACAACGCGCACAACATCGCCGCAAAACTGCCCCCGAAGAATTGTTGGATATCCGAATGCTTCTTCGCTTCCGCATATGGAACATCAGGGACGTAGTAAACGCGCGCGTTCTCCACTAATCTTCTCGTTCACTAATTTTTTCGACGTTGCGCTTCTGTTGTGGCGTGAGCGCTGCACTCGAAAAATCGAACGTCAATTTCTCCGGGCCAACATAACTTCCCTTTTGGGTGGCATCGCGGGACACGATCTCATGCAGCGCCCAGTGCAGAAATGTGGGTAACCGTATGATGCCGCTCGATCGCGATGCATGACGATTAGAATCAATCGTGAGTCGAACCGTATCGCCCTGGTGCAAATTAAAATCGCGGTCGCTCCAATGTGTGATCACGTTGTTGCCAACCTTCCGAACATTTCGGATAGGAAATTTTTTATTGCCGGATTCGGCCCAACCCGTGTCGCTGACCTTGTCCACCCATTGCCGCGTAAAACGGCGTTCGTTCAACAATCAACCACTTGTTCGGTCCGCCAAACACAACGGACTCTACTGCAGATCATAACCGACAAGCTCGGTCGGAGGAGAATTAAGCACACCTGTATCTGCGACCTCGATCGCTTCTTTCCTTTGAGCCGCCCGCGCACGCGTGAGCGTTTGCTCCTCCATCAGTTTTTCAAAACCAGCAGCATCAACTGTCAGGCCGCGCTCTCGCGCCATGAGTTGCGTGGAGATCGACCGGAAAACCATACGCGGCGCAAAGTTTAAAAGCGAATTGGGCGGTGATTGCATCCTGACTCGGAAACCCTTGTTTTACCCGCTCCGCATCGAAAGTCATCGCCGCTTCGAAGATGCGAATACCCTCATCGAGCGTTTTGTTAAATGCTTCTTCTTCGTGGCGAATCGTTTCTTTGATCGTCGTTTGTTTCGCGCGGACTTCGGGAAACACGTCGCCCATCGTTTTCGCGACAACATCGACAAGTTTGAAGAAGAACGGCTCGTGAAAGCCGAGCGTGCGGCCGTAGCGAACCGCGCGACGCAGGATGCGACGCAAAACGTAACCGCGACCTTCGTTTGATGGAATGATTCCGTCGGCGATCGCAAACTCAAGCGCGCGGATGTGATCGGCAATGACGCGGAAGGCGATGTCGATCTTTGCTGATCGCTGATTCGCCGATTGCAGTTCCGATGCATTTGGCAGCGTGCTCGCGTATTTCTTGCCGCTCAGTTTTTCGAGCTCATCGAAGATCGGGCGGAAGATGTCGGTCTCGTAATTCGAGATCGTGCCCGGAGAAATCGGTGAGATTTTTTGTGCCTTGAATGATCGCGGTGACGCGCTCGAAACCCATTCCGGTATCGACGTGACGTTGCGGCAAGCGGCGTGAACGCTTCCGTCCGGGTTGCGCGTTGAACTGGATGAAAACCAGATTCCAAATCTCGATGCAACGCGGGTCGTCTTTGTTCACGAGCGTGCCGCGTGTGTCGCCGTCCGGGGTAAGATCGACATGCACTTCCGAGCACGGTCCGCACGGACCGGTGTCGCCCATCATCCAGAAATTGTCGGCTTTGCCACCGTTGACGACGTGAATCGCCGGATCGAGATCGGCGTCGCGAAACAATCTCGCCCAATGATCGTACGCTTCCTGGTCGAACTCGCTCGGCTCGCCGGGCCCAGGCTTGTAAACGGTCGCGTAAAGCCGTTGCGGCGGAAATTTCCAGCGCTCGACCACGTAGTTCCCACGCCCACTCGATCGCTTCCTTCTTGAAATAATCGCCGAAGCTCCAGTTGCCGAGCATCTCGAAAAAGGTGTGGTGATAGGTGTCGAGTCCGACGTCTTCGAGGTCGTTATGTTTCCCGCCGGCGCGAATGCATTTCTGCGTGTCGGCCACGCGCGGCGGCTTCCACGTCGGCTTTTGCTGTCCGAGAAAAATCGGCACGAACTGGTTCATGCCGGCATTGGTGAAAAGCAGATTCGGCGCGTCCGGCAGCAAGCGATGACGACGGCACAATGGTGTGCTGTTTCTCGCGAAAGAAATCGAGAAAACTCCCTGACGAATCTCGGCGCCGGTCATGATGCCGGAATTAAGCGCGACATTTAGTAAGACGCGAGAATTACTCGCAATCCTGAAGGGAGAATAAAGCGCTTCCCAGCAGTGCTGGGACGAAGGTTCAACTGGCACTTGGTTGGTAATCGGCGTTACTCCCGGCTGCCTCTTTTACCGATTCCAGGGCGATGGAAATCGCGACGGTATGGGAGGTCATGCACTGCGCAAACGTCCTTGGGGAAGAGAAGGTCCAGTGTCCAGTCGAATGCCACACGAACCTTTTGTCCAAGCCGGGCAACTTGCTCAGGTAAATCGTCCGCCACATCCACCAGGCGAAGAAGCCTGAAAAATTGAAACCGAAGATGCGCGCCACGCCCGTCCGACGACCGATTGAGGCCAGCAGCCCAATGGTCTTGAATGAAAATGATTTTAGAGGACGACCTAAGAGTGCAGCCGCGATATTCTGCGCCACAACCTTGCCTTCGCGTATGGCATGTTGCGCGGTTGGCGGATGAGACTTCCCGGATTTCTGATGTCTGGCACAAACGCACAGTCACCCACGGCCCAGACATCAGGCCAATCGAGAACTTGCAAGAATTGGTTCACGACTATTCGGCCTCGTTCCTTTGGCGCAAGGGAGCGAAGAGATAAGCGGACTGGGCACGGTTCCGGCAGTCCACACCAAAGTGCGGCATGGAATTGGGACGTGATCGGCTAAAGAGACATTGTCCTCCGTCATGCTCTTGACCCGGGTGTTAAGCCGAATTTCCACGCCGCGTCGCGCGAGCACCTTCTGCGTGTATCGTCCCAGGCTTTCACCCAGTTCTGGCAGGATCACCGGGCCGGAATGCACCAGCATAACTCGCAACATATCTTCACACAGATTGGGGTAGAACGGCAGCGCTTCCCGCACAAAGTCATTTAACGCCGCCACCGTTTCCACACCCGCGAAGCCGCCGCCCGCCACTACGAAAGTAAGTAACGACTGCCGGTCGGTCGGGATTGCATTCTGAATTTGCCTCTTCCAAATGTCGGATGATTTGGGCGCGCAATTGAATCGCATCCGGAAGCGATTTCATTGCTAAGGCCAGCTCGGCGAGACCCGGGAGGTCGTAAAAGTTGGTGATTGATCCCAGTGCGATGACCAGATGATCATAGTCGATTTGAGTGAGTCGTTGCGATAACCACGTGAAATCAAGACCCGCTTGTTTGGCAGGTCGATCTGGTTCACGTCACCCACCAATACCTCAACCTTACGAAGTAACTTCCGGAGGGGATTTACGATATTTGTGATTTCGAGATCGCTCGCTGCGATCTCGTGAAGCATCGGCGTGAACAGGAAAAAGTTATCGCGGCTAACGAGACAAATCTCTACCGCGCTCTCTCGCGCCAGCAATTTCTCAAGATGAATGGCGGCATAAACCCCGCCGAAACCACCGCCGAGAATGACGATTCGTTTTTTGCGCGGCCTACGAGTTACCCGAGCGATCATCGAGTTCCTTCTGTAGCCGGAGCTGCCGGCGCGAAGCTGTCGAGAAACGTGTTAATGCCGCTAGGACTACCGCGCAGGCGGCAGCTCGCTTTTGTGTCTAGCAGCTTGGACTGCGCTACTCCGCTGGGGCCGGACTGACTTAGCCCCTTCTCAATCTCATCTCGGGCTGCGCTGAACTCTTTACCGCTCGACCCATCCCTCGGGCGAGCTCAGGCAGCTTCTTCGCGCCGAACAGGAGCAACACGATGAGGAGGATTACCATCATGTCCGGCCCCATCAAATTCAGGATACTGGCGATCGTTGGAGTCATAAGCATGTTTCGTTAAACGGCAGATTGTTCTTCACTCATTCAACCATTTTGGCGGATTTATATTCCCGAGAGTGGTCTGCGCGCCGTTCGATTGTGCGTGATATCTGTGAGATGACCTGCTTTCCGCGGAGTTTTTTTTGCAGAGAATGGAATAAAACGGGGCCATGCCAGTCTTATTAGATAAATGGCAACGCACCTGAACGGGCGTGTGCCGTGCCGAGATATGACCCCTCGAAAATCGCTATGGCTTTACTGTTGAAAGCGGAACATGCTTCCGGAGACTCGAAGATTTCGAATCGGATCCGAAGATTGTGAAGTTCGTCGTAGTCAAGAAGCGCGAAGAGGAATCACGCTCAGCAAGCGGAGTTAACATCTTTTGAAGAGGCGATGCTGCCCCATCTTGATGCAGCGCACAACTTAGCCAGATGGCTGCTTCGCAACGAACAGGATGCGCAGGATGTGGTGCAAGAGGCGTATCTGCGAGCGTTCAAATCTTTCGGTGGATTCCATGGTTCCAATGGCCGGGCCTGGTTGCTGACGATTGTCCGAAATACCTCCTACACGTTGCTAAAGAAGAACCGTGCGGTTGATCTCACCACAACTTTTGATGAAGAAATACATGCGGCCGGCGACGAGTCTGTTAGTCCCGCGACGATTCTGGAGCATAGTGAAGACGCGGAACTGATTAGAGAAGCAATGGATGAATTGCCTGCGGAATTCCGTGAGATCCTGGTGCTGCGACACCAGGAAGGTCTCTCCTACAAGGAAATAGCCGACATCGCGCAAATTCCGCCGGGCACGGTCATGTCGCGGCTCGCCCGCGCGCGCGCCAAGCTCAAGGAATATTTGGCGGCTCGCATCGGTAAGGAGAAATAAGATGAACTGCGAAGAAGCTACAAAACTGATGGATGGTTATTTGGATGGCGAACTGGATCCGATTACCAGCCAGACAATCGAACAGCACTTGCGGGACTGCCGTAACTGTGATCAAGCCTACAAAACGCATGGCTCGCTAATTCGTGCGATTGGCAACGCAACTCCTTATTACAAGGCGCCCGCAGAATTACGTGAGCGAATTCAATCGTCGTTGCGAGACGAGATCGCCGAACTGCCCACGCGCAATGTTGCGCGAGATACTCAGCCGCTGTTCCCAAGAAGGCAGCCAGGCCGCGGACCATTCTTTGGGAGACATCCTGGAATTGGCTGGCTCTCGCCGCGGCGATCATTTTCGCTGCGATCATCGCTTTGAACTTGGTGCCCCGATTGCAGCGACCTGGGGCCGATCAATTCCTGGCGACGCAACTCATCGCCAGTCATGTGCGTTCGCTGATGGCAAACCACCTCACCGACGTCGCTTCTTCCGATCAGCACACTGTAAAACCGTGGCTGGACGCAAAGCTCGATTTTGCACCTGCGGTGGTCGATCTTTCCAGCGAGGGATTTCCTTTAATCGGTGGCCGTCTTGATTATCTCGATAACAGGCCGGTGGCGGCCTTGGTTTACCAAAGGCGCAAGCATTTCATTAACCTGTTTGTTTGGCCGGCAGAGTCCGGACGCAGCCAGAACGACCGAGGCGATGTCGCGTCAAGGCTATCAGCTTCTGCATTGGGTTGATTCGGACTTCAACTACTGGGCTGTTTCCGACGTTAACGACAAAGATTTGCAGGCTTTTAAGCAGCTCTTCGAAGAACAAATTCCAGCACCACTGACGCCGATTACGGCGTAAGACGGGCACGACGGTAAAAGCGACGTCAGCGTTTTCCAATCACGGCGCTGGTTCGTTCTTTTGGCTCTTCCGATTTCCTTCGGTAGCTAACTGCCGGCGTTTCGGCGTTCGGACGCTGCTCTCAGACGCGTTGGAACATTTGTCCAGGGCGAGCGGTATTGATAGTTGAAAGCAGTTTTATCAACCAACTAACGAGAACGCAACTACAGAAAGAACTAACATTATGTTCGCTCCCGCTTTTGACGCCTCCTATCACGGACCCGACACCAAAGGAAGCCCCAGTCCGCATGTCGGTTCCTCAGGCAGTTGAATATGGGGTGCTCCTGGCATGTGCCATGTTCGTTGCTCTAGCGCGCTTCTGAGTAACACTCAGGGAGAGGATGCTGGACCGGGAAAGATATCTGCACCGCAGAGCTGCAAAGACTCAGGTTGTCGTCGATAACGTCAACTTTTCGCGCACACCATCGCAAACCTTCACCAAAAGATTTCCGGGGAATAAAATCAAATTGAATCAGTAAGAGACAGGTGAAGGCAATTTTGCCAACGCCAAACCAACCCTAAAACAAAAGCCCTTAATTATGTCCGATTACATTTCTCACGACCACGAACACGACGGGATTGATCGCCGCGGCTTTCTCCAATGCATGGCTTGGGCCGGCACCGGCCTGCTTTGGACCGTCAGCGGCGGCGTCCTCGCGTCGAAAACCCTCGCCCAGATCGCGAAGGCCGGAGACTCCGTTGCCGTCGGCTACCGATCTCAGCTTTCTGCAGATCAGCGACAGCCACATCGGCTTCAGTAAAGAGGCGAACAAAGATGTGACGGCGACCTTCAGAATTGCTCTCGATCGCATCAACGCGATGCCGACGCCGCCGTCCTTCCTCATTCACACGGGAGATATCACGCAGCTGTCGAAGCCGGAAGAGTTCGACACCTTCGATGAGGTGCTGAAGAGCTGCCGAACCAAGGATGTCTTTTACGTTCCGGGCGAGCATGATGTGCTCAACGACGGCGGAAAGCTTTACCGTGAACGTTATTTGAAGAGCGTCGAAGCCAAGGGCTCGGGCTGAGTACAGCTTCAACAAGAACGGAGTCCATTTCATTGGACTGGTCAACGTCCTGAACCTTCAGGCCGGCGGTCTGGGACAACTCGGCGACGAGCAGCTCGAATGGCTCGAGGCCGACGTGAAAGATCTCGGAACGAGCACGCCGATTGTCGTCTTCGCGCACATCCCGCTCTGGGCGGTTTATCCGCAATGGGGCTGGGGAACAAGCGATAGCGAACGCGCTCTGGGATATTTGAAGCGCTTCGGCTCGGTGACGGTGCTTAACGGTCACATCCACCAGGTGCTCCAGAAAGTCGAAGGTAACGTGACTTTCCACACCGCGATGTCTACTGCCTTCCCGCAGCCCGCGCCCGGAACGGCGCCGATCGCCCGGTCCTATGAAAGTGCCGGCTGAAAAACTGCGCAGCATGCTCGGCCTAACGAGCGTTCAGTATATGCAAGGCAAAACCGCCCTCGCCGTGGTCGATTCCAACCTCAGCTAGATCCATCCAAACTATGACTACACTCACTGCCAAAAATAAGACTAGCGGCACTCTTGTGCGGCATCGGTTTTCTCAATCTGTCTCTCTTCGCACTCGCTGGCGAGATGAAGGACATCGATACCACCAGCAAGCAAAACAGAATAGAGATCAAAGACTTCGCCTTCAATCCCCAGACCTTAACCGTGAAGTCTGGAGAGAAGGTGACCTGGATCAACCGGGACGAGGAACCGCACACCATCGTGAGCGTCGAGAAGCAGTTTAAGAAATCGACCGCGCTCGACACCGATCAAGAGTTCACCATCACAGCGGGCGCTCCCGGCACTTACAACTATTTTTGCTCCGTTCACCCGAAGATGACCGGGACAATCGTGGTCGAGAAATAGTTAGGCGCGATTGATGTCCACTTGTAGCCGCGGTCCGTGAACAGTATGAAACTATTTCTCGCGGCTTCCCATTCTCCGAATCCGTTCGATCTGAAGGCCGCGCTCCTCGCCGGGCACGCGCAGCATCCGGTCATTATTCATTTTCCGATTGCGCTCTTTATCGCGAGCGCTGTCTTTGAGTTACTGGCGGTCTGGCGCAAGCAACCGGTTCTTGCATCGGTTGCCTATTACAATCTCCTCGGCGCCGCGCTGACCCTCCCATTGGCGATCGCCACCGGTCTGGGAGCGTGGCAATGGCAACTCGAAGGCGCGACCCTAAAGGGCAACTTACGGCTGCATATGATCTGCGCGCTGACTTCGGCGTCGCTGATTTTCTTTCTCTGCTGGATGCGCTCGCGCCTCCGCGCGAAAGGCATCTCGCCGGGTATCGCTTATTTCGCAGTGACGTTGCTCGCGCTGATGGCGATCACGCTCACTGGCCATCTTGGTGGAATCCTCAGCGGCGTTGAAACACCCTGATCGGAAACTCTAAGATAAACCGTATAGAACAACTGCACCTTGTAGAAACGCGCGTCCCCGTGAAAGGAATCGGCGTCGGGGTCGCGAAGGGTGATGTCGGGGTTGGACTAGGTGTCGGCATCGGTGTGGGGAGTTGGAGTCGGCGTTGATTCGCGTTTGGCGCGACATAAACATGTTGGATCGGGGAATTGAAGACGTTGCCCTTGGTGTCGCTCGCCGTGACATAGTAATCGGCGTACGTATCCGAAGAGTCCGGTTACTTTGGCGTAGTAGTAATCGGCGATGAATTGCGGTCCGTTTCCATAGGCGCTTAATCCCGCGACCGGGGCAACAACTCGCTTCGTCATTGAAATCGTCTGCCACGCGCCCGTATTAGCGCCACCGGTGTAAGTTTTAAATTGATCCTGCGTCGGCGGATTGTTGGCGCCGTTTGATCGATATTTCGGACTGACATCCTGAATGCCGGACGCGCCGTAGGCGTAAGTCCAAATCCAGAAGTCGGTATTGGGGGCGTGGTCTGAATGTAACCGTACTGCACGCCGTAATTTTTTGCGCCCGGATTCCATGGATGGCGCTGCGGAATGAAAACAGTCGGCGCGGTGTGGTCCTGGCTGAGGTCGTTCAATCCGCTGCCGATTACCCGTTGCGCGTTGTTTGGGCGATGACGGGTCGCCAGCCTTCATCATCATGCACCTGTAATAAACAAAACCGCTATCCAGACCGCCCAGATAATAATGCCAGGCCAGCTCTACATTGTTGGCGTATCGAAAAACTTCCCGGATCGCGCACCTGATCGATCCGTGGCGTGATGTTCGCGATTTGCTGCGCGGTTCTAACCCTGTTTTCAGTGGCGATAATCACACGCCAGACATCCGCGCTTTGTCGCTCACGCCCACACTCGGATCGACGACATTGATATTGTTGGTCGATGCGTCCTTGTGGCTCGGAGGCCAATGCCAGTTGATGTAAATAGGCGAGCCCATGTCGCCGTCGGCAGACCCACCGCCATCTTCAACGTGAACGATGTCGCTCCCATCCGGGGGTAATCGGCAAGGAATTGCTCAATTGTCGTTAGCTTCGTAACCGCGGCCGGAGGCCTGGCTCGCGAAATTCGGCACCCACTCCATGTAATAAGAGTAGCCGCCACTCCAGGCATTATCTCCATCGTGCGCCAGAAGAACCGAGGAAGGTTTGCTCGGATCATTGCGCGAATTCAATCCATTCCAAAGTCCGAGGTCCAGGTGCTGTAGCTGTCTCTTCCCATCAGCGCCTGATCGCTCGGCACGACGATGATTTTCGCTTCCGCGCCAGTATTCGGATCAACGTAAGCGCGTAATGCGTTTGAAACGAAAACGGCATCGCCGAAGTCGGTGAACAACCGCGGTCGATGGTCAGTCGCTGATAATTTCCCGATCCTTGCACCGGATTCAGCTGATCGGCGGGGTTCGGCAGATCGCAATTTCTCCGCCCGACCCGATCACCAGCGGGAAATCGCGGCACGCGCGAGCGAGGTGATTATTCGCAATGACGGTCCACGCGATATCAACTTTGTTGAGAATCGAATCATCCGCCCGAGAAACAAGTCTCGGCTGGAAATAACCGTGCGAAGTGCGATCACCCCACAACAGCTGCATGTGACGCTTGTGAATGCGCAACTCCATCTCCAGCGTTTCGTCACCAACAATGGGGCGAGGGCGTGGTGATAGGTGAAGTTCGTTAGATCGAGCCGGGACTTTCCGCCAGAAGTAGCCCAACCTTTGGCGTCCTTGTTCGATTGATACCAATTGCTGGCGTATCCCAGCTGGCTAGCAGCGCCGAGGCTCTGCACGTTTTCCCATCAAGGCGCCGGAGTAATTCAATTGTGCGCCCGATTTCAAATATTGCCCGATGCTCGCGAGGCGCATCGTGTGGGCGATATTGATAGGCGGCGCGCCGATCATCGATGTCGAAGACCCGCGGACCCGCTCGACCGGATGGGGCCCTTCCCCATCCTGCGCCTGAATCGTGTCCCAGGCATTTTCGTAATGATCGGAGGCAGCACGCTTCTCCGGCCAATAAATCGGCTGATGCAAATGCCAGAGCCAGGAGGTGTAAATGCTCGTATTATTCTGGGCCCGCGCAGCGGGGCAGAGAAAATTGTCGCCATTAACGCGAAGGTGCACAGCAAAGCGCGAGGGAACATGATGGCGCAGGCTTACGAGCCGCGACTCTGATCGATCCTCGTTAACGAAGCCAGCGAATATGAGCTGGAGGGCGCCGCTTCGTCGGCGCCCAAATTCTGGGACACGACGACGCGTGTCCCTCCAACCAGGGCATTCGCCCGGTGAACTACTTCTCTTCGTCCAGCTTCGCCTTCACCGCCGCCTCGATCTCCTCGTAGAGCGTTCGGATCGGATTCTTAAGCGCTTCCTTGGCCGCATCGCGTCCCTGCGCCAGTTGAGTGCCTTTGTAGTTCAACCAGGAACCGCGTTTCTCGATGATTTGTTTTCCAGCGCAAGATCGAGCAGCGCGCCGGTCGACGAAATTCCCTCGTTATACATGATGTCGAACTCGGCTTCGGTGAACGGCGGCGCGACTTTGTTCTTCACGATCTTGACCCGCGTGCGGTTGCCGGTGACGACGCCATCGGTCTGTTTGATCGCGCCGATGCGGCGAATATCGATGCGAACGCTGGCGTAAAATTTCAACGCCTTGCCGCCGGGCGTCGTTTCCGGATTACCGAACATGACGCCGATCTTTTCGCGGATCTGATTGGTGAAAATGCAGCAGGTCCGCGCCTTCGAGATCAGCGAAGTGAGTTTGCGCAGTGCTGCGCTCATCAAGCGCGCTTGGGCGCCGACGGTGGTGTCGCCGATTTCGCCCTCGAGTTCCGCTTTCGTCACCAGTGCCGCGACCGAATCGAGCACGATCACGTCGAGCGCGTTCGAGCGGACGAGCGTTTCGACAAATGCGCAGCGCTTCTTCGCCGGAGCTCGGTTGCGAGACCAGCAAATCGTCCAGGTTCACGCCGAGCTTTCTGCGCGTATTGCGGATCGAGCGCGTGTTCGACATCGATGAACGCCGCCAAGCCCGCCGCGCTTCTGCGCCTGCGCGATCACGGTGAGCGTGAGCGTGGTTTTGCCGGACGATTCCGGGCCGAAAACTTCGACCACGCGGCCCGCGGGAAATCCGCCGACGCCAAGCGCGCGATCGATCAAGATGTTGCCCGGTCGGAATGACGTCGATATCGACAATCTTGATCGTCACCGAGCCGCATGATGGCGCCGTCGCCGTAATCCTTCGCGATCTGCTGAATGGCGAGATCGAGATTCTTGTTGCGGGCGGCGGTGACTTTGTCTTCGCCGGTCTTCTCTAGCGGTTTTAGCGGGCATAATTCAACCTTGCTCAAGCCGACAAGGTCAGATCCTGGCGGACAAGATTTCTGCCGCTAAGCAACGAAAAGCAATGGCAGTTGCCGCAGAAGAGGCCGTCTCTACATCGGCCAAGCTGCCGACTGCCACCGATCAAAAAGCAAAGAGGCCGCGCATATTTGCCATGCGCGGCCTTTGGCAATCTGCGCTTTCTGCGCTTGTTAGCTGACCAGTGATCTTGCGGGGCTTCACCTGCTCCGCCTTCGGCAGCCTGAGCGTCAAGATCCCTGCTCGATGCGCGCGGAAATCTTTCGACGGTGTCGATACTGGGATCGAGGCTCGAAGGCACGCCGGAAATTTTCCGGTCGCGACTCCCGGTGAATCAATGCCCCATTCGATCGCAGGCAATGATCGCCGGCCCAGGATCGTCAGTTCATTGTTCTCGACCGAGGATTTCCGGTCCTTCTCCTTGTTCACTCCGGGCATCTCCACCTTTAACAGGTAGACATCGCTATCTGAATCGACACTCGCCGCCGGCGTGACGAACTGCTCGTTCGTTGCTGGCTGGCATTTCGATTTTCACGAACCAATGTGTTTCATAATAATAAGTTCCTCGTGAATCAGGCGACGTTGACCTGAATCTGTTTCGGCTTCGCTTCCTCCGCTTTGGGCAGAGTGACGGTAGAACGCCGTCGCGATACGTAGCCGTGACTTTGCTCGGCATCGACTTGAGTCGGCGGCGAAATGCTGCGCGCGGAACTTGCCGACATAACGCTCGGTCCGCTCCGCTTTATCGCTCTCCGCGGTTTCGCTCTTGCGTTCGCCGCTGATCGTCAGCATTCCGTCCTGCAACGAAATCTCGATGTCCTCCTTGCGCATGCCGGGCAATTCGACCCGGACAACTACGTTGTCGTTGTTCTGATAAAGATCGAGCGCCGGCGACCAACCGCTGAAGAGTTGCGATTGCCGGCCGAAGTTCGACCAGAACGGCATCTCAAATAAAGTGTCAAGTTCGTCGCGGAGATTGCTCAAGCGATCGAGTCCGCTCCACGCCACACGGTCTCGGGTGGTTGATATCGAATAATACTCATAGGTGTTGAATTCCTTTCTCTGAAATTGTTCTCGCAAATGACCCATCAGCTTGCGGAAATGCCAGGTCTGAGTCGTGACACTAAGTAATCAGCTGAATATCAACACTTTATACGTTATGAATGCTGACCGAGTCTTCCAATGCTAAATATGAGACATTATTGCACAGCAGCAGCCAGGTTGGTTCCGATCGCGCGCGCCAATGCGACCCATATTTGATGGGTTGCCGCTAGTGCGGTTGATCACCTACCTTCAGCTTGTGCCGCAGCAAGTTCCCACGAAAAATTTATGCGCGCTGCCTTGGTCGAGGCGGAAAAGGGATTGGGCACAACAAGCCCGAATCCAGCCGTCGGAGCTGTGCTCGTTTGGCGCAATCGTATCATTGCGCGCGGACATCATCGGCGGGCAGGCGGCGATCACGCGAAATCGATTGCCTGCGCACATTAGACCCGACCCAATTCCGGCGAAGCGGTTCTTGTACGTCACGCTCGAGCCCTGCTCGACCCGCGGACGAACTGCACCATGCGCAAACTACATCGTCGAACGCGGAGTTCGGCGGCTGGTTATCGGCGCGGTCGATCCGAATCGAAACATCAGGGCCGCGCCGTTGGACTTCTCCGCGCTGGCCGGGTCGATGTTAACCCTGGCGTTTGGGAGACGAATGTGCGCGGCTGAACTGAAGCGTTTAACAAATGGATCGTCAGCCGGCGAACCATTTGTCATTCGCGAAAATGTGGCATGAGCCTGGATGGCTCATCTGACTACGCCCGCCAGGCGAATCGCGCTGGCTCGACTTCAGAATCCTCTCGCAGCTCACGCGCACGGGCTTCGCGCGCTCGTCGACGCCATCATCGTCGGCGCCGGAAACCATCCGCCGAGATAATCCACGTCTTACCGTGCGCAAGGGACCGCGGCGCACTCAACCTTGGCGAGGTGATTCTCGACTCAAATCGGGCCGGCTTCCGCGGAACGCCAAGAGTTTTTCGAGATTCGAAGAAAGAGCGCACGCTGGTTTATCGAAACCAATCGCTGCGAGCGGTGCTGCGCGATCTCGGCCGGCGCGAGATTACCAGCGTTCTCATTGAAGGCGGTGGCGATGTCCTGGGGTCAGGCCCTCGACCAAAGATTAATCGACAAAGTGCAAATTTACATCGCTCCGATTTTCACTGGCGGAGGCGTGCTGGCGTTTGGGGAAATGGTGCCGCGTCGACGCCACGATCGCTGCGGCTGGATTCGCCGCGCTACGAACGAATTGGTCCAGACATTTGCATCACCGGCTATCCGAAAAAAGCGATGGACTTTACCGTCAGAATAAATCCGCAAAACTTTCTCGCCGATTTTCGGTTAAATCATGAGGAGGAGGTGACGGAATGAAAAAGTTCATAATCGATCGCGCTGGTTGCGATCGGCTTCATCGTGGTGGCGACACCCGAATCGAACGCGGGCGTTTCAATCGGCATAGGGTTTGGTTCCGGGCGGTTGTTACGGATACCCGGCCTATTACCGCATGCGGTTACTATCCGTGCAGTTATCACCCTTACGGCGCACCTTGATTATCGGCGCGGTTGTCTATTACGGCAGCGGTTACCGGCCTTATTATTGGTGGCACGGCCGTCGGATATATTATCGGCATTCAGGCGCCGCTCGTTTCCAATTATAGGCGTGCGGTTCTATCGTGCCGCATCTACGCGAGTGCGGCTTTTCAACGCTACCTGCACTTTAACTGCTTACACTGTCTTCACTGACCGGAGAAAGAGAGTAAGTGCAGGTCAACGTGTAAGAGCAAGGGCAGTCGGCTACCTATGGCCGCGTATGCATTAGCGCCAAAGGCGCAATTGTGTAGCTCAGCAGCGCCCCGGGAATTATGCGATATCAATCCCAGCGCTGAAAGCGCGATTCAATTATGCGCGGATTGCGACTTCCAAGTCGCCCAGTTAAATCAAACGCGCATTGCGCTGGTCCACAGTTCGACCTTCAAGGGATTCGCAGCCACCAGCTCAGAGAAGCGACGTGTCGTCGTCGTCATCGTTGCTCGCCAAAGGTCAAGATCAGCGGCGACCTCGGGTCTGGACTTCTACCGTGGTGAACCCGCGGTGAGCGCACCCTGACTATGATGCAACACTTGGAATGTAAACGCGGCGATTGCTACGGACAATGGCGGCCGAAGGTGCCGGCACCAGTCTGCCCAGGTTGAACCAATGCCATCAGACCATGCTCTTTCCGGTATTTCCGCGCGCACAGCCCGGACCACCTTCCGCGCAAAAAATGGCGATGGTGTCGCGCCTTTTGAGCGGCCAAGCAGATCAGAGTTGCGGATCTTCCTCGCGATTCATGTCCCGTTAATTCAACCGAAAATTTTAGCGAAGTTTCGGCATAAGCTACTGTAATCGGAGACCCTACCTGATTTTAATACAACGCCTGGACGCCGGTGCACGAAAACTCGGCCTCACCTCAAATCCTCGCCAGCATTTTGACTGCGCCGGCAGCGAAGCGGCGACGGCGCTTTACAACGCCGGTGTGATCCTCGAGCGCAGAAAGCGGAAGTGATTGGCGACCTACGAAGCTACTAGAAAGCGGTGCGGCCGGCTTCCCACCGCACAGAATGCCGCCTACGTCAGGCGATCATGAATACGTGAGTCCACCGACTCAAGCCTGATCGCTTCAAGACGATCGCTAGACCTCGGCGGCGTCGAGGAAGCCTTCCAGCTGCCGGATGCGGGTGGGATGCCGCATTTTGCGCAAGCGCCTTGGCTTCGATTTGCCGTATCCGCTCGCGGGTGACCCGAAATTGCCGGCCGACTTCTTCGAGAGTTCGGCTATATCCATCGACTAATCCAAAGCGCTGCTCCAGCACTTGCCGCTCCCGTTCGGTCAACGTCTCGAGCACATCTTTAATTTTCTCCTTCAGCAGCACGATCGCCGTGACGTCGCTCGGATTCTCCGCGCCTTTGTCCTCGATGAAGTCGCCGAAATTGGTTTCCTCGCTCTCGCCGACCGGCGATTGCAGCGAGATCGGCTGCTGCGCCATCTTTAAGACCGCGCGGACGCGATCGACCGGTAGCAGAATTTCTTCCGCCACTTCTTCCGGAGTCGGCTCGCGTCCATATTCCTGCACCAGCTGCTTTTGCACGCGCATCAGCTTGTTGATCGTCTCGATCATGTGCACCGGAATGCGGATGGTGCGCGCCTGATCGGCGATGGAACGGGTGATGGCCTGGCGAATCCACCAGGTCGCGTAAGTGGAAAATTTGTAGCCGCGGCGATACTCGAATTTCTCGACCGCCTTCATCAGCCCCATGTTGCCTTCCTGGATCAGATCGAGGAAGGAAAGGCCGCGGTTGGTGTATTTCTTGGCAATGGAAATGACGAGTCGCAGGTTGGCTTCCACCATTTCGGTTTTCGCGCGCAACGCTTTGCGCAACCACGTTTTCAGCTCCTGATAATGCTCGGAGATATTCTTCCGTGGAGAGCCAGGCCGCGCACTCCAACTCTTCCAACTTCGGTAGCTGTCGGCGGCGCGGTGTGATTGGTTTTGCAGGCGCTCAGACTTCAACGCCGTCAACAAGCGCGAAGTGTTGATCTGCCAGATGGACGAATTCTTCCGTCACCTTTTGTTTGAAATAGAATCGTGGATAAAGCCGTTGCAGGGTATTGACCGAACGCTGGAATGCTTTCGTCCGCGCCTTGGCGGTGCGCGGAGATGCTTCGCGCATCTGAGCGTACTGGGCCGTGGTTGTTTCGCCGAGTTTCTCCACCTTCTGGCAAAGACGCGGCAGCAATTTCATGTAGCGCTCTCGACTCTCAATTTTCTTGTCGAGAATCACGCGATCGAATCGTTCGTGTCCTTCGGCTAGTTTCTGCGCCAAGTCGAGATGCGCTCTGGCCGTAAACCCAAAACGGTTGATGTGCTGCTGAACGAGATGCTCGGCTTCCTCGATTCGCTTTGAAATTTGCACTTCCTGCTCGCGGGTCAGCAGAGGCACCTGCCCCATCTGCTTGAGATACATCCGCACCGGATCGTCCAGAATCTCGAAGCGAGTCTCGGGCTTTTCCTCTTCCTCTTCTTCTTCGGTTTCCTTTTTGCCTTCCTTGTAACGATCGACTTCGGAGGCTTCGATGATGTCGATCTCCATCTTCGGAGCTGCGTCAGGATCGCATCCAGTTCATCCGCGTCGGTCACCCCTTCGGGCAACACGTCATTGAGATCGTCGAAGGTGACGTAGCCCTGTTCCTTTGCCAGCTTGGCCAGCTCGCGGACGCGGCCTTGCAAATCGTCCGGCGCGAGCGCCACGCGATTGCTTTCACGCGGCTGATGCGGAATCAAAACTTTGTGTGACACCGCACCTTCAGTTTTCGCGGGCGTCCTCGCTTTCTCGCCACCACAGGTATCACAGTTTTGGTCTTTACCTTCCGCTGCGGCGGTGCGTGCCGAGAATTACCATTGGAGTGTGGCCGACCCCGCACGACTACGTTTTAATTTCTTGGCCACGGGAAAACGTTAGAATCTCGCGACCGCTTTTGCTGGAATATCCGAAATTTTAGGGCTCGTTGCGCACGGGCGGGCGAAAACCGAGGAACGTCGTGGAGTTGGCCCCGGAGGTCAAGAACTTGTTTCTGAAGTTGCATAATTTCGCCGGTAGTCAGATTCGGGAGACGTAACCGGCTTTCCGCCGCTTCCAGTTCGCGCCGCAAAATCGCCTGCCTGAAGACCATTCCACCATTCGCGCGCCAGCGTGGCAGCATTAGCCGGCATTTTTGCAGGAGCCAGCCAGAGACCAGCGATTCCTCCGCCGGTGACAGAGTCGTCTGAAACAAATTCAACGAGGCCGAATCGGCCGGACGAAGATCGGCCTGGAGGATTTTGTGAGCAAGTCCGAGCCGGGAACGCTCGCCAGAACTTCGGGCCAATTTTGCTCGAGCAAGAACGCGCGCGCCTCTTCATCGCGCAGCGCGAGCAGACAAAGCATCGCAACGTCGTGCGATGGAGCAGCTATCGGTGCGGCCAACCTTCGCGTCACCCTGCCGAAAGGGCTGGCCAGGTTTAACCAGCGTCTCAAAATCAGCCAGGCGCATGGCAAGACGGGCGGAAATTTTGTTCATCACTTCACCACGCATCACCGGGTCGCGCACAAAGGTGACGCTGGCAGCCAGTTCACGCGCGACCTGCATTTTGGCGCCGAGTGAATTCAAATCGGTCGTGGCAGCTTTTTCTCGATCCAATAGTCAAAAAATCCGGCGCCGACGCGACTAGCTCTTCGAATTTTTGCCGACCTGATTTTCGCACCAGCGAATCCGGATCTTCCTGGGCGGGCATCTCCGCCACTCGCACCACCAGATCATTTTGTAACAAGGCTTCGAGCGAACGCTCGGCCGCGTTTTGACCGGCGGTATCGGAATCGAAACAGAGAACCACCTCCCGAACAAAGCGTTTCAGCACATGCGCCTGGTTTTCCGTGAACGCGGTTCCCTGCGGTGCCACCACATTTTGAATTCCCGCCTCAAAGAGCGTGATCAAATCGAGCTGTCCTTCGCAAACGATGGCGCAATCGGCTTCGATCAATGCCTCGTTTCGTTTTATGCGAGTCCGAAAAGGACCCGACCTTTCCGAAAGAGCGGCGTTTCCGGCGAATTAATGTATTTAGCCGCCGTCGCCTCAGTGGCGAGAACGCGCCAGAAAACGCGATGACTTCGCCGACGTCGTTGCAAATCGGAAACATCAGCCGGCCGCGGAAGCGATCGTAGAATTCGCCATCACCGCGTTCTTCGTCACGCAGTTTCACCAACCCGCTCGAGAGCAGTTCCCTCCGGCGATAGCCTTCCTTGCTCGCCCATTGGCAAAACGCATCCCAACTTTCCGGCGCGTAACCCAGCTTCCATGATTTCGCTACTTCCGGCTTATCCCGCGCGTTTTCAAATAATCGCGCGCGGGCGTGCCCAGGTCGCGCTTGAGCAAATTTTCATGAAACCATTCCGCTGCTTCCGAGTGCAGTCGCAGCAACAAACGCCGCGCTTCATGCTGCTGCGTTTCATCTTCTGCTGCGGCGTTCTTCCACAATCGCGATCCCAACCCGCGCCGCCAGCTTGTGCACAGCCACCGGAAAATCGATATGCTCGTAATCCATCACGAAGCGAAAAACGCTGCCTCCTGCTCCGCACCCAAAACAGTGAAAGGTCTGGCGTTGCGGACTGACCGTGAAGGACGGCGTTTTTTCCTGATGAAACGGACAGAGCGCCTTAAAACTGGCGCCTGCTCGCTTCAGCGGAAAATAAGTTCCGATCACTTCCACGATATCGTTCGCGGCCGCGACTTGCTCGATTGTTTCCGACGGGATCGCCATCTTTCTCTCGTTCCAGCCTGTTTGCCGTGGCAAACTTAGCGCGTGAGCAGCGGCTTCCAAATTTTCCGCAAAATCGCGCCGGTGTTGTTGTTCATCGCCACGTCTGGGGCCGGCGGCCCAGGCGCGCGAAATCATTCGTAAAGGCGACACTGTCATCATCCCGCTGCGAGGTGAGGTTTCGCCAGCGCTATATCTTTTTCTGCGACGCGGAATCAAGGCGGCGGAATCGGCCGAAGCGAGTGCAATCGTGATTGAAATGAACACCTACGGGGGCGTCTCGATTCCGCTGAGGAAATCACCGGCGCGCTCAATCGCGTCACTCATTCCCACCTACACCTTTATCGATTCGAACGCCGGATCGGCCGGCGCGCTCATTGCCCTTGCCACCAAACATATTTATATGGCGCCGGTCAGCGCGATCGGCGCCGCCGCGCCTGTTCTCTCCACCGGACAGGACTTGCCCGAAACGGAACGCGACAAAACTATTTCCTATTTTTCCGCGCTCGTCCGCAGCATGGCCAGTCGCAACGGACACAATCCCGATCTCGGCGAGGCGTTCATGAACAAGGACAAGGAAGTGAAAATCTGGCGACCGCGTCAGTGCACGCGAAAGGTTCGCTCCTGACCTTGAACGCCGCAGGAAGCCAGCTGAGATGATCAACGGCAATCCGTTGCTGGCAGATGGGATCGCGCAGTCCATCGATGATCTGGCGAAAAAAGCGAAGCTCGGCGGCCAGCTCGTTCGGTTACAGCCGACCGGTTTTGAGCAATTCGCTTTTGGATCACGGCGCTGGCGCCGTTGCTTCTGCTGCTCGGAATTGTTTGCGCTTATCTCGAGATTTAAAATTCCGGGCGCGACTTTGCCGGGCGTCATCGCCGGAATTTGTTTCGTTCTCTTTTTCCTCGGTCATTATCTGGCCGGTCTGGCCGGGTTGGGAAGCAGCGGTATTTTTCGTGCTCGGCGTTACCCTCGTTCTCGTTGAAGTCCTCTTCTTCGCCCACTCACACCATCATCTTTGGCGTGGTCGGCGCTTTCCTCATTCTCGCCTCCTTGTTCTGGGCAATGGTCGATCGCTATCCTGATCAACCGGTCGTTCCCTCGACCAAGATGTTGCTCGTCCCGATGTTGAACCTGTCGATCGCAATCATCGCCTCGATGATCGTGATCGCATTGCTCGCGCGTTACCCGCCGCGACACCAGTTTGTATCGCCGTTTCGCGCTAATGGCGGCGAATCCTTCGGGCCCATCCTTCAGCGCGCCGCGAGAATTCGTCACCAGCCGGTCCATTTCACCGGGAACGCGCGGATTAGCGATGACGATGCTGCGTCCGAGCGGAAAAGGGAAATTCGGAGACCAGATCGTCGATGTCATCACCGAGGGCGAATTTATTTCCGCCGAAACGCCGATCATCATTTCTCAAATCGACGGTATGCGGTATTGGTCGCCCGCACTCATGACGACTTCCTAACGATAATTAGGTCAACACCGGCCCAATTAATGTCAACATGTTAAGATGCGACTTCGTTGTTTCTCCCTTCATCGGTCAAGGAATTTAGACTGGTCCCATTACTGCCGGCCGTTGACCCCCATTAGTGCCCCGTCAGACCCGAACGCCCAGTCCCGAGGGCCCGGAAACATTGCCATCATTGGCTCGCCACGCGAGGTTGCTCGCGTGGCGCTCAAAATCCTGCTGACGGTGGCGATGGCATTGATTCTAAGCCCTGAAAGCACGGCGGCCATTTTGCCGCAAGGTCCCGCAATTCGGAACCGTGGACGTGCGCTTCCGGTTCTCAAGTATTACCAGCAATATGCGACGCAGGACGGCAATCCCGTTCCAATCACATGGTCGTCTCTTCTTGCTCCTGCCACCGAACTTCGACTCTCGGCGAGTTTGGCCAATTCTTATCGTAACCGCGACCAAGGATCCCGACACACAGCTCCTTCCGGATGCGCCGTGGTATCACGCTGCGGCCGCAGCGGAAGGCTGGATTGTGCTCGCCACCGATGCGACGGTCCGCCCTCGGAACGACTCCAGTAAGCTGGAGACCCGCGCTTCTGGCGGCCGGGCTGGACGTGGTGCATCACGAATGGCCAAAGTCGGCCCAATGGCCGGTGGCGTTTGCGGGCATCTCGGGCGGTGCGAAGTGCGCCCAATGGCTGGAGCGATCCTAGCCCAGACGCACTCCTGAACATTCGCGATTTTTCCTCAGCGGAATCAATGAAGACCAAATGCCCGAGGCGCTGAAAACCAACGTCGCGCCTCCCGGATTTCTGCGTCTGCCGATTTGGATCAGCAGCGGAATTAACGATCGTATCGCAACCCCGGCGCAGGAGCAGCAGGTCAAAGGCTCACTGGTTCGCACGGGGTTTTCAGAACGTCCGACTGAGTCGATTCAGTGGTGGCCACGAAGTAAATCGTGCTGACCTGGAGAGCGCGCTCAAGTGGTTCCCGCGAGCAGGGGCACTTCTAATTGGGCTCCGACACGACCGGTAGCGGGCTGGCTTAATAAGTCTAGCCCGGAACCTGTCCATTTCATGAATTTGTATGTCTTTCGTTGGACAAGGCGTAACCGCATTCCGACTGGGCACCACAGGAGTCTGAAGCAGTGGGCTGATATCAGGGCAGCCTCGCCAACGCCGTCGCGCGCGCGCTCGCATGTTTTTCGGGTCGGCCCCAGAAATGTCTCGGTGAAAGTTGCTTTTTCGTGCAGCGAGGAGTTTGACCCTTTTTACTGCGCGGCCCTAGAGCTGACGCCACGAACTTGCTTTTTGAAGAAACTGCCATGTTGAAACGATCATTGACTGCTTTGCTGATTTCGGCGTTCGCCTGCGCAATCCTGAATGCGCAGGAGCACTCGCAATTCATCAACCAACGCTAACTCCGCAAAACAGCGGCACCACCAACGGTCTGATCGCGGTCTGGCCGGTGAATCCGCAAGTGGTCTGGGCATCCGGTCGCGCCGGCACGTTCACCGTTACCACTGACGGCGGACAGACGTGGAGAGCCGGCGTAGTGCCAGGCGCCGAAGCGCTGCAATTCCGCGATGTGCAGGCTTCAGCGCCAGCGTCGCTTATCTGATGTCCATTGGAACCTCAGGCGATCCAACAGATTTTCGCATTTACAAGACGGTCGGACGGCGGGGCTACCTGGACGATACAGTTCGAGAACCAGAATCCGAATGCCTTCTACGACGGCTTCGCCTTCTGGACGCCGCACCGGGGCATTGCACACAGCGACTCGGTGAATGGAGTGTTCCCAGACCTGCGCACAACCGACGGAACAACCTGGCAGGATATCAGCAGCAACATGCCGCCGGCATTGCCGGGGGAATTCTCCTTCGCATCGAGTGGCACTTGCGTCACAACACAAGGTGGGAGGAACGCTTGGATTGCGACAGGCGGTGCGACGATTGCCAGGATCCTGGCCACCAGAGACGGAGGCAACACGTGGAACGCGTATAACACTCCCTGGCTAGCTCGCCTAGCGCGAGGCGCCTTCACGGTCGACTTCCGTAACCCGTTCGATGGCATCGTAGGCGGCGGTGATTTGGACCCGGCCAATCCCAATAGCGCGGACACCGCAATTTCGAGATGATGGCGGTCAAACGTGGACTCTTACGAACCCTCCTCCGGTCACGGAGCCATTTTCGGCCTGAGCTACGTGGGTCAGACTGGCGGCGGCGCTGGAAACAATCTCGGCCGAGCGGTGGTGAGTTACCGCCAATGATGCGAGGCGCCGCCTGGACTCCGGATGAGGGAAATACCTGGTTCACGTTGCCCGGTGTCACCGGCTACTGGGCGGTAGCTTTTGCCAGTCCAAAAGCCGGATGGCTGGTGGAGTACTGATGGTCGCATTCTAAAGATCAGCTTCTGGCGTCCGCAACGCTCGAAGCTTCTAAATTGGACGCGGGCTCAGCCGCCGGCGACGACGCGGATGAATTCGATCTTGTCGCCCTCGCGCAAGGCGCGCGGAATTCCATTCCTCGCGGTGCAAGGCCAGGCCGTTGTGCTCGATTAGCAACGTCGCCGGGATCAGGTTTAATTCGCGCACCAGCGCGTCGATCGTTGATACCGGCTGCGAACGGAACGCGATTCGCCATTCAAGGTGATTGTCATCGCTCCATCAGCGCGGCATCCCAATCTTTCCAGACCGGTTCCATCCCGTCGCGACGCAAGAGCGTCGCGATTTCCTGCGGCGAACGGGGATCGCCGATCTCGAATTGACTGGTGGCAAACTCCGGCTCGCGCGGCGAAACGTCCGGCGGCATGATCCGGCCACGAACGGTGCGATGAACTTTCTCTTTGCCCTGACCGGTGTAACCGCCCGGTTCGGTGTGACTGCCGGCGCTCATCATTGTTATCCCGATCTTGATCAGCAGATCGCGCAACGCAGCCGGCTCACGCGTGCTCAGGACGATCCCGACCTGCGGAAAGGTAACGCGCAGGGCGCACACCAGATGAACGAGATCGCGATCGCTCATGGGAAACTGCGGGCGAAATTCTCCGGCCGCCGGACGAAGGCGCGGGACACTTACAGTGAGGAAGATTTCCAGCAACGTTTGAGCAAATATTCGAGATGGGCCGCGAGGGCGATCGCTTCCTCACGCCACGGAGCCAGCCCAAAAAGCGCGCCAATTCCAAGGCGACGAAAACCTGCTTCGTAGCCGCGCTCGGGACATGCCAGGCGCCAGCCAAAATCCTTTTCGGTCCGGCCAGATGCAGCTGATCATAAATGGCACGGTTATACGTTTCCTGGTAGACAACGAGACCTTCTGCGCCCGCTTCGACAATCGGAATGTATTCCTCCGTCTCCATCGGAGCGACTTCGATCGAGATTGAGGAATAATCGTCCCGCAAAGCGCGGACGCATTCGGCAAGATAATCGCGACCAACGAATTTTGGATGCTCGCCGGCGACGAGAAGGAGTTGCCGGAAACCCGCCGTCCGCAAAGATGTCGCGCTTCCTTTACCACTTCATCGACCGAAAGCGTGACGCGCAGAATTGGATTTTCACGGGAAAATCCGCAGTAGCGACAACTGTTGATGCACTCGTTGGAAAGATAGAGCGGCGCGAATAACCGCATGGTGCGGCCAAAATGCTGCAAAGTGAGTTCGCGGGCCCGGTCGGCCAACGCATCCAACTCCGCGTCAGTCTTCGGCGCTCAAGAGTGATGCAAAACCCCGCACCACCGCGCTCCGGGACATCGCGATATTATCGAGGATCGCAGCGAAGGACACGCTTTGAATTTCAGCGCACTCTTCCCGTCCGCAACCTGAAAGCTTCAGCGGCCCAGCATCCCGTCAGGTCGATAGAATTAATGACGAGGCGTCAATAAACGGCAGGGCGCTGAAAGCAAAACGGCGGCACCGGTTCAGGTGCCGCCGTTCGTAAATTCTAAACAGCGTGATTAAAACGCGAACGTAATGCCGCTGCGGACCATCCCGAAGTTGTTCTTCGGCCCGTCGACCACATTCCAGCTGAAGTCATTCATCCAGCCGATCGTCGGCGTGAAACGAACTTCAAAGCCGCCGCCAAACTGCCCAACGGGTTTGGTTGTCGGTATTGTTGTGCCGTTCGGCGATGAGGTCGCCGTCGCTGTCGAACAGCAGGATCGAACGGCTTCCACCACCGAAGATCCCACCACCGCCTACGAAAGCGTAAGGTGCGAATCGCGAGCATGGAATCGGATAACGAAAGGTAAGCGTGCCAAGGACGCTGCCGACTACGCTCTGATTGCCAGCTTCGATGTCAAAAGTTTCACCACCGACAGTGAAGCTGCGGCTACGATTACTTCCCAGGGACACAGCATAACCTTCGATCCCGATACCGAAGTACCGGTGAAAGAAGTATTTTACGTCGCCACCGCCCCCCAGGCATGGTCGACTCCGAGATACGGTATCGTTCCTATACTCTGATCCAGTAAATAAATAGGTGCCCCACAGACTGACGTTCCACTCGGTGTCTCGATACCACTGTGGACAGGGTGCCGGCTGAACCGCAGTCTGCTTGCCTGAGTAAGTCTCGGTGCCGCCAAACGCGACTGAGGCGATTGCGGCCAAGGCACAACTCACAATAATAAGCTTTTTCATCATTCCTCCTTGGTTTGATTTCTCCTTACGGCGATACCACAACCCCATATCGCCTTCTTGTCAATAGCGTAATTGCCCTGAGCATTGATGCGCCAAGGTCTGGGTCTTCAGCTCCGCCCCGGTCGTGATCGCCGCCCAGAAAACGATCATAGCTGCCGAAGATGACGACAACCGTCAAAATACGAAATCTGCATCGTTCTTTCGGGGCGGATCACGCCCCCAGAAACAGAACGGCGGCATTCCGTCTACGCGGAATGCCGCCGTTGGAAAAATGCAAATCTAACTAAAACGCGAAGGTGATGCCGCTACGCGCCATGCCAAAATTATTGTCAGGGCCATTCACCACATTCCAGCTGAAATCACTCATCCAACCGATATGCGGGGTGAGGCGAATCTCGAGACCCGCTCCAACCTGGCCGAAACCTCTGGTTGTGCTGCCGGTGTGAGTGGCGGGAAAACCAACCGAGACGGCCTTGGTCGTTGATGAGGAAAACAAGTTGGTGAAGGAATCGTGCTCCTCGCCACCAAAGAGAGCGCCGCCGCCGCCGTAAAGGTAAGGTGAGAAACGGCTGCAATGAATTGGATAGCGCAACGTCAGCGTTCCCTTAACAGCACCAATAACACGCGAATCCTCGCTGAAAGCCGGCTGCCCATTAAAATCGAATCCGTCAAAGCGCTGCCGGGTCGATTCCGTCGCCCAACCTTCCAAGCCGACGCCAAAGTAGCGATGAAAGAAATATTTGACGTCGACGCCGCCGCCCCAGGCGTGATCCGATTCGAAGTAACGGTCATCTCGCCAGTTATTTGCCGTGAATATGTAGGTTCCCCACAAACTCACGTTCCATTCCGTGTCCCGATACCACTCAGGGCAAGGTGGCACCTGCGCGACCTGTTTCCTTTGCCTGAATAAGTTGTAGTTCCGCCATACGCGGCGGTTATCATCGTTGCGAGGGCACAAATCGTGACGGTAAGCTTTCGCATTGTTTCTCCTTTTAGTTCTCCTTGCCGAAACCAGAAACAGGATCGGGTTATTGTCAATAATGTATGCGTCGCAGCAGCGGATGTGCCAAAACGGCGCTCTATTTATGCTTTCAATTCCGCGCCATTGCTCGCGTCGGTGATGACAAACTTCTCGTGGTGAAAAGTCGGATCGCCCCGGAACATTAACTTACTGGCATAACGGCGTTCCAGCTCGATCAGAAGTTCTTCATCCTCTTCTTTCAACCGTTTGAGCACATCGGGATTCAAGATCACGCGAAATTCGTGCACCTCTTCCTGATACTTTCGCATCACGGTATTGAGGGTGCGGTGCAATTCCACACTCGTCGTCATGGAGGTTTTGACCACGCCGCGTCCCTGGCAATAGGGACAGTTCTCAAAGATCGAATCGCTCAGGCTTTCCTGCGCCCGCTGCCGGGTCATCTCCATCAAACCGAGCGGCGGAAATTGGAAGGACGTGGGTTTTGGCTTTGTCGCGCTTCAACCGTTCGCGCATCAGTTGGTAAACCAGTTGCTGGTCCTTGCGGCTCTTCATATCGATAAAATCGCCGATGATCAGTCCACCGACGTTGCGCAGCCGCAGTTGGCGCGCGATTTCATCGGCCGCTTCCAGATTGGTTTGCAGGATTGTCTTGTCCACATCGCGAGCGCCCTTGTTGCGTCCGGTATTCACGTCGATCGCGACCAGGGCTTCAGTTTCATCAATCACGATGTAGCCGCCGCACTTCAGCCAAACCTGACGATGAAAGGCGTCATCGATTTGTTTTTGCACGCCGAAGGTTTCAAAAATTGGCGTTGCGCCATCGTAATAATGCAGGCGGTTGCGGGAGCGCCGGAAATGTCGCCGATGAGCGTGCCCATTCGATCGAGCGCGGCTCGATCATCGCACACCACCTCATCGATTTCCTCGGTGAGGAAATCGCGCACGGTGCGTTCGATCAGGTCGGGCTCCTCGAAAACGCGGTGCGGCGCCGGATGATTCGCAATTTCCTGCTCGACCTTGCGCCATTGATCGAGGAGAAAGCGCAAATCGCGAACAAAATAACGGGCGCGTTGGCCTTCACCGACGGTGCGAATAATCACGCCGATTCCGTCCGGGATATCGAGCTCGCGCAAAATTTTTCTCAGGCGTTCGCGTTCCTTCGGATCTTCAATCTTGCGCGAGATGCCGCTCCGATCGCTGAAGGGCATGAGAACAAGGTAACGCCCGGCGAAACTCAGGTTGGTCGTGACGCGCGGACCCTTGGTTCCGATCGGCCCTTTCGTCACCTGCACGATAACATCGGAACCAACCGGATAAATATTCGGAATATCCTTTGCCGTGATCCGTTTGCGCTGCCCGCGCTTACTCGGGCGGTCGATTTCTTCGATTCCACTGTCGAGCGCGGCGGGGATGGCATCCCAGAAATGGAGGAAAGCATTTTTCTCGAAGCCGATGTCGACAAACATCGCCTTCAACCCCATCTCGATATTTTTGACTCTGCCTTTGTAGACCGAGCCAACAATGTTGCGCGAAGTGTTGCGCTCGACGCTATATTCTTCGAGTCGTCCGTTCTCCAGCAGCGCCACCCGGCGCTCCAGCTTCTCCACGCTGACAATCAGCTTGTTCCCCGTCTTGCGGGAATTCCCAAAAGTTTTCGAACTTTGTCGATCATAAATAAATTGTTGAATTGCGGATGAAGCGCGGCGTGCGCTTCGTTCCGGTAAAATCTGCATAATCAAAAGCCGCGCGACCGGCGCGACGGTGTTGGGGCTGGAGTGGGAATCGCCGCAGGCGGATTGCGATGACCCCGAATAACCGTTGAAAAAATCCTCGCTTCTCCGGCGGTGTCGCCACCGGAAGCGCGCGAGCGACGCGCGCTTGCCGTTTACTTACCTGGCCCTGAGCGTCCGGGGCCTGCTCGACATCGGGATCACCGCCCGCTGCCGCCATCTGGGTATCGGCGCTGCTTGCGAATCATCGCCATGCTCTTCATCTGTACTCACCTTTGCTCCGCGTCCTTAAAGGTAACCTCTTTACCATGGCAAACGGATTCGGATGATGCGCCGGCGCCAGCCACGCCACCTGTGGCTCGAAAGTTCCCGCATCCATCGCCAGGGTGCGCTCGAGAATGCGAGTCGCGATTGGACAGGCGACCGATCCGCCATGCTCGCCGCCCTGAACCATTGCCACGACAACGTATTTGGGCTGATCGAACGGAGCAAAGCAGCAGAACCAGGCGATGGTATCTTTCTTGCCATTGGTCGAAGCCTGGGCCGTTCCGGTTTTGCCGGCGACCTATACGCCTTTCAATTGCGCCCTGCCCACCCGTGCCGCCATCCTCATTAACGACTTTCCAAAGTCCGCGACGCACCAGTTCGATTTGTTCCGGTGAAAATCCATCCGCAAATCGCTATCGATACGGGGTTCGGCGGGAACGACCGGCTTGCCATTTTCATCCAATGCCATTGAGCCATCCTGATTCAAAACCTTACTAACGAGACGTGGATAGTAAGAGGCCCCGCCATTGGCAACGGCGGCGTAGGCCATCGCCATTTGCAGTGGCGAAGTCAGGACATAGCCCTGCCCGATCGAAACGTTGGCGGTGTAGGCCTGCGACCAGCGTTCCCGCGGATAATGGATCGCCATCCACTCCGGCCCGGGCATGATTCCGGGTTGCTCGCCGGTCAGATGAATTCCGGTCTCTTTCCCCAAACCAAGCGCGTTACCCGTTTGATCAATCGCGTCGATTCCAGCCGCATTTCCAAATTGATAGAAAAACGAATCGCACGAAACTTTGATCGCGTCGGTCAATCCAAGGGTGCCGTGGACGCCGTGTTTCTCTTCAATCCAGCAACGGAAGTAATGGTCACCGTAACTCACGCCGCCGCTGCAATTGAAACGGGCGGTGGATAGGTTCCGGCGTAAGCCTGCCAGCGAGGTCACGATTTTGAAGGTCGAGCCCGGCGGAAAGGTGCTGATCGCGCGATTGACCAGCGGCCTGGCCTCATCCTTCTGCAACGCCGCCCAATCCTTCGCCTTGATGCTGGGAATAAAAGTATTGGGATCGAACGACGGCACCGAAACCATTGCCAGCACGTCGCCGTTGTTAGGATCGACCACCACCGCCGCACCGCGCGCGACCGAGCGAATCGCTTCCTCGGCGATCGTCTGGATGCGGGCATCAATGGTCAGGTAAACATTCGCGCCCTGCATCGGCGGATCTTCTCGCAGCACCCCATCAATCGTCCCCTTGGCGTTACGCCGCAGATAGCGGACTCCCGGTCTGCCCCTCAGATACTGGTCGAATATTTTCTCGACATTCGATTTCCCATCCACATCGCTCTGGTAAAAGTGAACTTGCGCGCTTCCTCCTTGTTAGTGTCATCCGGTGGACCGACGTAGCCCAGGAGGTGGGCAGCGAGCGCACCATAGACATAAGAGCGCACCGGCTTGATCGCGATGTCCACTCCGGGCAATCCGACGTCGTGCTCGGAAAACTTCGCCATCGTCGGAAAATCAATGTCCTTGATGTAGGTGTAGGGGACTTCGGTGTTGGTGCGATAATGTTTTTGTAACTGGCCTGCGTTGTAATCGCGCGCCAAATCCAGATCGTCGAGGCGCGGAACAATTCCATCGTTCACAATTTTGACGATGTCCGCTTCCTTCAAATCCTTCGGCATCCCGCTTACATTTCCCCGATAGACGGTAAGTGGCGGTTGCCCGTAACGTTGCCGATAGCCCTTGACCATTTCGGGCAGATAGAAATCGACTTCATAACTCGCCCGGTTCTGCACCAGCGAAGTGCCGTTGCGGTCGCGAATTTCACCGCGAACCGATGGAATGCGCACCGTTGCCTCGGAGCTGCCACGAATCCGAGCGGTCCACTCCGCTCCGCGCGCCACCTGCACCCACCAAAGACGCGCAGCCAGCGCACCCAGGCCGAGCAACATTAACACCCCGAGAAATTGCAACCGCAGGAGCGGACTAATTCGCGGCCTGTTCATATGAGTCCTCGCCGCGGCAGATAAGGATAGGCGGTCGCCCGTGCCAGCCAGTGCAACGCCCAAAAACGAGCGGCGCCATGATCATTGCCAGCAAACCCGGCCCGCCGATCTGCCACCAGACTTCACGTGAGAAAAAATGGAGCCGCGCCGGAACGAAAGCATCAGGTATTGGCCGAGCAACAGGGCCGAGGTGCAAACGCCGCTCATTATACAATGAACTTCCCAGCGCCCTCGCGCAAAAAGCGGCCGCAACCCATGCATGATTCCCGCCAGAACGGCGTAGAGAAGTATTGACGAACCAAAGGAAATTTCAACACGTCCGCCGATCACCTGCGCGGTCAGCGCATCGAGCAAAAACCAGCCCAGAAAACCAGCACCAGCATGAGCGGCAATGGTAGCGCCATCGCTCCGTAAAAAACCAGCACCGGAGTGATGTAAACGTGCGCGTTCGACATCCAATCCAGCGGCGGAATGAAAAATTCCGCGATCTGCGCGACAAAGACAAGAACCATCAAAACACAAAAGAAAATCATTTGCGCCCAACGACCACGAACACGTCCTCCAGTTTCGTTAAATCAACCGCCGGTGTCAGCTGTGCCTGCCCATCCAATTCCCGGACCCGAAATTCTTTGACCGTCCCGATCAGCAGTCCGGGCGGAAACACCCCACCCACACCCGAGGTATAGGCTTTTGGCCGGGCTGCAAATTCGCCTGTTTCGACAGAAAATTTAAATTCAACAATGGCGCAACCCCACCCGTGACACGCTCGCCCGTGACGATGCCTTGTTCGCGCGTGCCTTCGACGTTAGCGGCGACGCGGCAATTTTCATCCGAAACCAGAAGTACAATCGTGATATTTGCGCTGACCGTCGTGGTCTTGCCGACCAGCCCTTCATCGGTCACAACCGGCATATCGCTATCGATCCCATCCTGTTTGCCGCGGTTGACGGTAACGGTCCGCCACCAGGTGGAGGAATCTCGCGTGATGACTTCGGCCGGCACAAGTTTGAAAACGGCGCGCTCCCGATAGTTCAGCGCGTGGCGCAATCGATTCACTTCATGCTCGACGCCGAGCAAGGCCTGATTCGTCGCTTTGAGCGAACGGTTCTCCACCCGCAACGAACTATTTTCCGCTTGCAGATCATCAAGCGATTTCAAGTTGCTCCGCACGGAAGTGATTTGCTTTTGCAAACCGGCGCCAGAACTCAAAAATGGCGCGATATATTGATAAACGTTCGACTGCAGCTTGCGGGTGCCACCCGCACCCAGACTCAGAAGATATCCCAGTCCTGCCACGAAAAGCACCAGCGCAACAATGCTCGTGCGACTCATCTCAGGCCCAAAGTTCGAAGGTCGAACTTAGCGATTGATCCGAAAGTCTGAACTCCGGAATTATTGGCGCCACTGCCGATCGGCAGATGCAACCTGGCGCAAAAATTTAAGTTCATTGAGGCATTTGCCTGTTCCTTCCGCGACCGCGCTCAGCGGATCTTCCGCAACATGGACAGGCAAACCAGTTTCCTCGCTCAAAAGTTTATCGAAACCGCGCAAAAGCGCGCCACCACCAGCCAGGACGAGCCCGCGATCGACCAGGTCGGCCGACAATTCTGGCGGACAACGTTCCAACGTGATTCGCACCGAATCGACGATGGTTGAAATCGGTTCCAGCAATGCTTCTCGAACTTCCTGCGAAGTGATTTGTAAAGTTTTCGGCAGCCCCGCCACCAGATCCCGCCCTTTAACTTCTACACTTGTTTCCTTGTCGGTGGGATAGGCCGAGCCGATTTTAATTTTGATTTCTTCGGCGGTGCGCTCACCCACCATCAGATTGTAAGCCCGCTTCATATATTGCACGATTGCTTCGTCCAATTCGTCACCGGCTACGCGCACGCTGCGGCTGAAAACGATGCCGGAAAGAGAAATTAACGCCACTTCCGTCGTGCCTCCGCCGATATCGATGATCATATTTCCCGCCGGATCCTGCACTGGTAGGCCGACACCAATCGCTGCCGCCATCGGTTCCTCGATCAAATAAACCTCACGCGCACCGGCGTGAGTGGCCGATTCGCGGACGGCGCGCTTTTCCACCTCCGTAATGCCGGATGGGACCGCAATAACGACCCGCGGCCGCGCCCGCATCCGCCGGCCGTGCACTTTGGTGATGAAATGCCGGAGCATCGCCTCGGTCACTTCGAAATCCGCAATCACGCCATCTTTTAATGGCCGCACCGCCACGATGTTCGCCGGCGTTCGCCCGAGCATGCGCTTGGCTTCGTCCCCCACCGCCAGCACTTTGTTGGTGCCCTGCCTGCACTGCCACCACTGAAGGCTCGCGCAAGACGATTCCCTGGTCCTTGACGTAAACCAGGGTGTTGGCTGTGCCAAGATCGATGCCGATATCGCTGGATAACCAGCCAAAAAGTCCTTCGAACATTTAATTTAGGAGAAGTTAGAAATTGACTGCGCTGCAAGTTTCGAGCCAGCCAAAGCCGCACGGGAAAACAAACTCCTGACGTTCACTGCTCCCCAGCCGTTTCAACGCCCGAAAACGCGTAGAATGTTGGAACAGAGCCGCCGCCCGTCAAGGGAAAGCTGTGAGCAACTTCCGGGCGGCCTCAGCGTTGAGTAATGGAGTGATGGAGTAATGTATTCTTGCTCAATACTCCATTACTCCATTACTCCATTACTCCATGCGAAGCATTCTGATCGCCCCCTCCATCCTGGCCGCCGATTTTTCCCGATTGGCCGATGAAGTGCACCGGGTTGAGGAGGCCGGGGCCGATTGGATTCATTGCGACATCATGGACGGACATTTCGTCGATAACATTTCCTTCGGATCGGGAATTGTCGCGACTGTTCGCAAGCTCACGAGTTTGCCGCTCGACGTCCATCTCATGATCCAGCATCCCGATCATTACCTGCCCCGTTTTATCGACGCCGGAGCGAACTCGATCACAGTCCACGTTGAACCGGAATCGAAACACGATGTTGCCAAAACCTTGGCAGCAAATTCGCGGCGGGGGCTGCCGCGCTGGTCTGACCCTGAATCCGGCCACGCCGTTTGCCCTGCTCGAGCCATATCTCGCCCAGCTCGATCTTCTTCTCATCATGACGGTGCACCCAGGTTTTGGTGGCCAACCATTTCGCGCAGATCAAATGGAAAAAGTGCGCCGTGCTCGCGATTGGAAGGCGAAAAACAATCCCGCACTGGATATCGAAGTGGACGGCGGAATTAATCCAGAGACGGCACGGGTGTCGATTGAAAACGGAGCCAATGTGCTGGTGGCCGGCACATCCATCTTCAAATCCGACAGACTACGCCGCCGAAATCCGCGCGCTTGCGCGGAGAGTAACTGTTTTCGGGAACGAGTGCGGCGGTGCCAGTGCCGCCACATACTTGTCATCCCGAGCAGCAAGCGAGGGACCTCACCTACACTCAGAGATCACACAAACTAACTCGCGTGATCAACACCGTATTAGTGAGGTCCCTCACCGTCTGCGCGGTTCGGGATGACGGGCGGCGCTCTTAAACATTTCCGCCAAATAACTTTTTCGCGAGGTCTTCCCACTTGGATTTAGCTTTCGCACCAGGTCATTTTTCTTTCGCGCCGCCAGGCTTTGATCGCCTTTTCCCGCGTTATCGCAGATATCGCGTCGGAAAACTGTCTCGTCGTAAACGAGGCGATCGAGTTTACTTAGCGGTAAAGCCTGTTCACTACATGATTTTTATGCTCCCAAACCCGGCGTGTTAAGTCATTCGTCACGCCAGTATAAAAGCACGATCCGGCTTCGATTGGTCATCATGTAAACGTAGAACTCTTTCACGTCCCAACCTGTCATCCCGAGCGCAAGCGAGGACCTCACCTATACTCTTAGATCGCACAAACTAATTTGGGTGATCAACACCGTATTCATGAGGTCCCTCGCCGTCTGCGCGGCTCGGGATGACACGCGATAGTTAGCGACGCACATCCGTCGCGCCTACTCCTGCGATAAGCAAACTACCGCCACCACCGGCTCCGCCTCCGGTGTCGTCTCCGCCATCACTTCGTCGGTTTGGGTAACGCGCACGACTTCTTCGATCGTGGTAATGCCCTGTCCGACCCGTCGCCAGCCGTCATGCCGCAGCGTTTCCATGCCTTGCGCGATAGCGCACTGCTTTAACTCGCTTCCGTCCCGCTTTTTGCAAAATCAATCGCCGCAGCGGCTCGGTCACAAGGCAGATTTCGTAGATGGCAACGCGCCCTTGATAGCCAGTTTGCCGGCAATGATCGCAGCCGGTGCCGCGATAGAATTTGAAATCGGGCGGGAACGTCACCCCTAACTCCCGAGATACTCCACCGGATAACCCGCCAGAGTTTTGCATTCGGGACAAATCGTGCGCACCAGGCGCTGCGCGATGAACGCCTTGACCACGCTCGCCAGCAGAAACGGCTCGACATCCATATCGAGTAAACGCGTGATGCCGCCTACCGCATCGTTCGTGTGCAGCGTGCTGAACACCAGGTGACCGGTCATCGCCGCGCGGATCGAAATGTCGGCGGTTTCAATGTCGCGAATCTCGCCGACCATCGACGACGTTCGGATCCTGTCGCAAAATGTGGCGCAAGCCCTTGGCAAAGGTGAGATCGATCTCCGGTTTCACGTCAATCTGCGAAACCCCGGCAAACGATATTCGACCGGTTCCTCGATGGTGATGATGCGACGCTGGACCGAGTTGATGCTGGAGAGAAAACAATAGAGCGAGGTCGATTTGCCACAACCGGTCGGGCCGGTGACGAGGATGATACCGTTCGGTTGCGCCAGCAGATTGCGAATCATTTGCTGCTGCTTCCTCGCTGAGATCCAGCCGATCGAACCCGAACTGCTGCTCGGCGCGGCTGAGCAAACGCAGCGAGATGGACTCGCCGTTCACCGTCGGAATGGTCGAAACGCGGACGTCGATTTCCTGATTGTGCGGCGTGTAATTGAATCCGGCCATCCTGGGGCAGACGCCGCTCGGCGATGTCCATGTGCGCCATCACTTTCAAGCGCGAAATGATGGCCGATTGCAGCAGGCGCAATTGCGGCGGCACCGCGACTTCGTGCAGGATTCCATCGATCCGATAACGAATACGCAAATCGTTCTCCAGCGGCTCGACGTGAATATCGGTGGCGCGCTCGATGATCGCTTCGCGGATGATTTGGTTGACGAATTTGACGACCGACGCTTCCGGGTCGTCCGCGTTGAGGTCGGTGCTGGTCTCCAATTCCTGCAACGGCCTCGAAAGCGCGATTGGTCTTGAGAATTTCATCGAACGTTTCCGCGCCCACGCCATAGAGCGTTTTCATCGCGCGCAGCAATTGGGCGCGCGGCACCAGCACCCACTCCGCCGGTTTCTTCAAAAGCTGCGTCACGAGCTGGCGGCCGGCGGAATTGAAAAGATCGTAGGTCGCGAGAACAACGGAATTGTCCTTTTCTGCGATCGGCAAAATGTGATGCTGAAAAACAAATCGCGAAGGTAAAATCGAGAGGGTTTGGCGATCAATTGTCTTGGCGTCGAGGCGTGACGACCGGGACGCGGAAGAAATTTCCAATGGCAGCGAGAAACCGTTGCTCGTCGACCTTGCCGGAATCGAGCACCTGGGTCGTCCAGGAACCGCCGTTGAGATTCTGCGCAAGCTGGGCGGCTTCTTCGCGCGATTCGACCCGCCAGCGATCAAAAGATCGACGATCGATTTGCTGACCGCCGCGCTCATCTAATCTTGCGGGAGCGCACGAGCCTCGCGTGCCGTTTCCGGCCCCGCGCTCGGAAACGCTGCGTATTCCAATAACGCATCGGAAATTCCTTATGCATTAACTGGCCGGAACTCGCGAGCTCATGCGCTCCCCAGACGAAAGACTGACGACCGCCCTGCACCGCTCATGCGTGCTCAGGGCAAATGCAACGCCCGCCGCACCGGATCGGTTAGCGTGCCGGTCACACGCATCGAATGATTTTTCTGCAGACGCGCGATGGCGTCGCTGACTTCGTCAGAAAAGACGCCGTCGATCGGGCCGCAATAATAACCGAGCCGGCGCAAATCCCTTTGCAGCGCGCCTGACATAAGCCGGCTGCACCATCAATTGCTCATTCGCTTTGAAGTAATAGACCCAACGCCACTTATATCGCCGGTCAAAATCAGTGGCACGCACCGTGGGCATTTGATGAAGCACCCCATGCCCGTCGCTCGGCGCCAGCGGGTCGACGGAATCATGGTCAAAAATTTCTTCGTCCAGGATGAATCCACGAGCGCCACTGCAGGCGAGAAACATCGCGATAAAAACAATCCCGATTCGTTTCATCAGCGCATTCCTACATCCTTGGCAGATGGGACATCCGGGGGAGGCAGTTGCTTCCCATCTCCCGGCTTCGGGCAGTCTGGACAATCATCCTTCTCCAATTCAGGCCCGAAGTGGCTGCGATCCTCGTTTCTTTGCCGAAGGCGATACAAGTCTAGTTTGGTCAACGATACTTCCGGACGCATTAAAACGATCAGCTCGGTGCGGTCGCGATTTTTGTAGTGCTACGAAAAAGTGGGCCTACCACTGGCAATCGACTCAAATATGGAATCCCATTTTTGCTGGTATTCTTGGTGTCAGTAATTAATCCGCCCAGGACAATTGTTGAACAGTTTGGTGCCGAAACGTTAGTGCGAATGTAGCGAGTGGCGATCGTCGGCACCGAATTCCCGCCGATATTTACATTGCTGCCGGGAACAACACTGTCGATCTTCTGTAAGATATCCAGCGAGACCTCTTTCTCCGAGTTGATCAGCGGCACGACCTCAAGCTGCAGCGCAACCTTCTTAAACTCGATGCTGGATTGGACGGAAGCGACGTTGTTGACAACCGCTCCGCTGTTCACGTTGCTCAAAGTATTTACCGGGACCGGAATCTCCTGGCCGTTCGCAATGATTGCCTTCTTGTTGTTGCTGGTAAATACCATCGGGCGCGAAATCACGCGAAACCGTCCGGTTGATTCCATCGCATGGACGATGGCGCTAAGGTAATTTCCCGCAGCAACATAAACATTAGTGCCAGCTTCCAATGTTTTGCAGGATGTTGGCGAAATTCACCAATCCTGCTGGATCAAGAATTCCTCCAACCGTGGGCGAACCGCCCGGGCTAGCAGCCGGACTACCGGCGGGGAATGGAATCGGCACGCTGCTTTGCGGATTATTCCGACTCGTCGCGACAACTTTGTTTCTATATCTGAGAAACCAATCCACGCCGAATTCTTCGTCATTGTTCAAAGTGAGCTCACCGATAACCGTGCTGAGCGCGACTTGTGGCGATTTCACGTCCATCTCGTCGAGAATCTTTCATGACTTTCACCACGACCTCGCGATTGCCCAGAACGATGATGGTGTTGGCGCGCTGGTCGGCGATGATCTTGGCGTTGCCGACCGTGACCGCTTTGGGCGCAGTATCGACCGGCTGTGTGGAAAGTTCTTCGGAGACGTTGAGATTGCTGCCGCTGGCGGTGCCGGTTTGACCGGCATTGTATGGATTGGTGACGGTGGGATTGGTCGTGCGCTGCGGCGTTGCTCCAGGTTGCGGGCCAGCGGTTCCGCCGGCGCCACCTTGTTGCTGCTGTTCGCCCGGTTCGGTCAGGGCCTGCACCAGCACCGGCAAAACATCACTCGCGGAAATGTAACGCAGCGGCCGCGTCACCGGTTTGGCAAACTCCACGTTGGCGTCGAACTCCGCGATCAGTTTCCGGATAAACGGCATGTTGATCGGCCGGGTGATGACGTGAATGCGGTTCGTCCGCACATCGGGCGCGAGCTTGATCTTTCCCACAATGACCGAATCCTCCGAAAGCGCCGTGAGCGCGCCGAGATCGGTCTCGCCCTGAGGCACGGGCACGACCGGATTGGCAACCCCACGCACACCCCGGCCCCGGACCCGCGCCCCAGGACCACCCGGCCGGTTCTGGTCGGTTCCTTTCTCGAAAATGTCTTTCAACATGTCGACACACTTTGGTGGCGTCGGCGCGCTCGAGCTTGATGAATTCACTCGTCACTTCAGCGGGGGCGACATCAATTTGATCGATGATCTTGGCTAATCCGCGAATGACGGTCGAATTTTCCGTTATTAATATGCTCGACGATTTCGGCAGCGGGAGCACCGAAGTATAAGTTTGCGGCGGCGACAGATATTGCCCGAGCACCTGCTGCAACTCGACAGGATCGGCATAGCGCAACTTAAAGAGATAGCTGACTACCTGATCGCTCGGCGGGATATCGGCCTGATCCGAAATGATCGGTATGCCTTGTCCGCGCGGATTTTTCCCTGTCCCGATCACCTTCACGATATCTGGATCTTCTGGAACGAGTGAGAACCCGTTCATGAGCAGACTGATCTTGATGATCTGGATCGCTTCTTCGCGCGGCACCTCTTTGCTGAGAAAAATGTTCACCTTGCCCTGCACGAAATTGTCCGTGATAACGCGTTTACCGGTGAGGGTTTCGTATTCACGAAGGACATCGGCCACGTCGCTGTTTGGAAATTGCAAACGCACCATGTCTTGCGCCGGCGTTGCAGGGGCCGGCGCGGGCGACGCCGGGCGTTGGGCAAAACCGAACACTGCCGAGGAAAGCAGGACAACAACGACGAGGGGGTATCTCAACACCGGCAATATGTAAGGGGAAGCGCCTTCCGGGTCAATACCGCTTAGCTCGGTAATCCACCCTCCCCTGGCGGCACGCGAACGGGTCTCCCGGCCTGATTCTCAAGGCACCCGCCTGCCGGCGAGGTCCCGCGGCTGCGGAATGAACATCGGAGCCGGCCCGGAATCCTCAGCTTTTCAGTCCTTCAACTCTATAGTAAGGACATGAAGTGAAGTCACTCTGGCTAGCCTTGCTTCTCGTTCTCAGCGCGGCAATTCTCGACGCAGCAGACGAGAAATCTGGCAATGCCCCAGTCATTTCGGAAATTCGCGCCGTTTTGCGCGCGCAACAGGAGGCTTGGAACCGCGGCGATATTGATAGTTTCATGAATGGTTACGCTCGCGCCGAAACCACTGTTTTTGTTTCCGGTGATGAAGTGATGCGCGGATGGCGAAACGGTTCGCGATCGTTATCTCAAGAAATACAGCGATCGCGCCAAGATGGGCACTCTTACGTTTGCGGATCTTGAAATTGAACAGCTTGGCCCGGATTCCGCCGTCGCGCTCGGGCGCTGGGAACTAAAACGCGCAAGCGATAATCCGCACGGTCGCTTCACCTTGATCTTGCGCAAAACCGCCGATGGCTGGCGCATCGTTCACGATCATACCTCGGCGGCTGCGCCACCGTCGTGATTCGTTAAAAGTTACAATATTACAAAGGCAATCAAGCGTGACCGGTAACGCAGTTTCGGAAGGGTCCCCGCGCAGGGAATTCAGCCCACAGTCCGTCATCCCGAGCGCAAGCGAGGGACCTCACCCAAGCTCGTGGATCACACAGGCTGGCTTACGCAAGATCGATCTTCTGGATGTTTGGCCGATATCCCACAGCGATTATTTGTGCATGTCGTTACAAAATAGATCGGTGTGCGGAAAAGATCTGATCGAGGCGATGTAGCCGCTGCTTGCGATCATCGGCGGTCATAGACCGCCGCTACAGAGCCGCGAAACTTACCGCGAGACGCTTCAAGGTTTTGACGTTTTAACCTTTAACCGTTCAACCCTTTAACTTACTCAACAGCTTCTCGTGGATCCCATCGAACCCACCATTACTAAACACGGTCACGATATCGTTTTTCTTTAGCATCGGCACGATCCGCTCAATAATGGCGTTTGCGTTCGCTTCATAGAAAGCCGAACGCCCGGATTGCTTGATCTCGTTCACCACCGCTTCTGGATTTAATCGCTCTGCTTCGGGAATCTGTTCGAGCCTGGCCACCTGGGAAATGAAAACGCCGTCTGCTATTTTCAGCGCTTTCGGCAACTCGTGCTGAAAAACAGCGCGACGGGTGGTGTTGGAGCGCGGCTCGAAGATGGCCCATAGCCGATGCTTCGGATAACGACGACGCAACGCCGTCAGGGTCTGCGCGATCGCGGTGGGATGATGGCCGAAATCGTCAATCACTTTGACCCCTCGGACTTCGCCGCGGATTTCCTGGCGTCGCGCCACTCCTTCAAACTTCGGTAATGCCGCGCGAATCGTTTCCGCTGACACACCATAAAATTTCGCGGCAGAAATCGCCATCGCGGCGTTGCGCACGTTAAACTCGCCGAATCATCGGAATCTCGAATTCGTCGTCGCGCAAAACGAACCTCGATTTCTTTGCCGAATAGCTGACATCGCGAATACGCTGCGCGCAATTCTTGGAAAAACCGACCTCGACCATCGGCGCCAGAGAATCACGCGTCACTTCGACGCAATTCTTGTCATCGCCATTGAGGACGATCATTCCGTTCTGCGGGACGATGTTCACCAGACGGCGGAAACTTGTCTTGATCGCATCAAGGTCGGGAAAGATGTCGGCGTGATCGAATTCGACGTTGTTTACGACCAGAAGCTCCGGGAGGTAGTGAATAAACTTTGAGCGTTTGTCGAAAAACGCTGTGTCGTATTCATCGCCTTCGATGACAAAGCATTTAGAGTCGTTGAATCGTGCGCCCTGTCCGAAATTGCGCGGAATGCCGCCGATCATGTAGCTCGGCGCGCGCTTCGCGAAGTCCATGATCCAGGTCAGCAACGCCGTGGTGGTTGTTTTCCCGTGTGTGCCAGTGACAACGAGATTGTGTCGTCCGCGAGAAAGTAATTTTCAAAACTTCCGGCAACGAAAGATAAAATAGTTTCCGGTTTAGGACCGCTTCCGCTTCGGGGTTGCCGCGTTTGATCGCATTACCGATCACAACCACATCGGCCTTTGCCGGAATATTTTCCGCGCGATAGCCGGAGAAGAGCGCAATGTTGCGCTGTTCCAGAAAGGTGGACATCGGCGGATAAACATTTTCGTCCGAGCCGGTGACGGTAAAACCGCGTTCACTCAGCGCCGCCGCAACCGACCCCATCGCCGTGCCGCAAATTCCGAGAAAATGGAAATGACGCGCTTCGCTCTCTCTCACCAGGATTCTTTACGCGGAGAAACCTTTGCGAATGGCTGCAGAGCGCTAGTCGCGGAGAGCGCTGCGCCTCCATCACCGAGCGCAAGCGAGGACCTCTACTATTCTTGGATCACACAAGCTCTGCTTGAGTATTCAACTACCGTGCTCGCGAGGTCCCTCGGTCCGAGCCGGACTGGCGTTGTCTGCGCGGCTCAGGATGACGAACGGCACGCAGCTCTGGCAATCTGCAGTCCTCATTTCTTCTCGAATACTTCCACCGCGTTCCACGCTTTGTCGGGCGGCGTCTGCTCATATTCGAGGAGCGCTCGAGATACATTTTCGCCAGCAGAATCATCAGGATAAAATTCCAGGAAGCGCGAGAACAAGATTTTCGCCTGCGTGAAATCACGATCGCGGAACTTACGAATTCCTTCCTCATACGTTTCCAGCCAGATCAATAGTTCCTGATCGAGCGCAGCGGTCCGGGCTTCCACGATGGTGAAGACATCGACCGGCTCGGTCTTTCCTTTGACCTGGGCACGCGCGACGGAACGCAAATGAAATTCGTCGCGAATCAAATCCGCCGCCGCCGTCCCGACAAGAATGTCCACTCCATAAATGCGGGTCAGCCCTTCCAAACGCGCCGCCAGATTAACCGCATTGCCGATCACCGTTAGATCGGCGCGATCCTGCGAACCGATGTTTCCGGCAAGAACCTGGCCATGATTAATGCCAATGCCCATTCCCAGAGTCATGCGGCCTTCCGTTTTCCAGCCGTTGTTTAGTCGCAACAATTCCCGCCGCATCCCGAGAGCTGCATGCGCGGCCGCCTTCGCATCTTTGGCCATCCCTGGCTCTTGACGTTTCCCCATACCGCCATGATGCCGTCGCCGATGAACTTATCGAGGGTGCCGTCGTTCTGAAAAACGACGTTCGGTCATCGCGGTCGAGGTATTCATTCAATTGCCGGACCAATTCTTTCTCGTCCGCTTTTTCACTCAAGGTGGTGAACCCGACGATGTCCGAGAAAAGCATCGTGGCCGGCATGCGCGAGCCTGTGAGCGAATTGTAGTAGCCGCGAGGATTCTCGAGAATTTCTTTGACCAGGTTCTTTGAAACGTAACGCTCGAGCGTGCGTCGCGTGCGCAACTTTTCCATGCGCTCAATCGCGTAATCGATCCCGAGGGTGCTGACGCCACAGAGCAGAAGAGTCGACAGCACGGGCACCGATGCGAGAAGGAAACCGGAGCGATCGTAGGCCAGACGGGCAATTGCCAGATAAATCACGGTGATTGCGATGAGCGAGAAAAGAGAAAGGATTGGACGCCGCAAAAGGGAATCAAGCCCCACCCAATTATCCCCGCGAGCAGAACGAGACCGAGCATTACGCGCGTCGGTGTCTGCCGCAGAAATTCATGCGCCTCGGTCGCGGCGATTACCTGCAAATGAACAGCCGGACCGGGCGTCAGCCGGATTCAACGGGGTAACAATGAAGTCGTGCTGGATTTGCGACGAGCGCGCCGACGATTACTACTTTATCTTTAAAGATTGCGCCGTCGGCGTAGTTCGCTTTCCAAAAGGCAGGATGGAAAACCTGCCAGAGGGGGAACGGCGGATAAGCATCATTAGAGCTAAAACGAAAGAGGTGATCGCGTTGGTCTTGGGGAATATCGGCGCTGCGTCCAAGTTTCGTTAGCGCGCGCGATGACATCGAAGCGTAAACCTCGTCGCCCGAGGCTGGCGCCACACCCGCGAGCTGACGTTCGGAAGTGAAGAAACGCGCGGCGCGCAATTTTCCGTCAATCTCGTCATTCCAATAGTTTACGAAACCAACGCGATCGTCCTGTTTGCGCCGGCGACGGGATGAGCTGCGCATTTGGCAGCACAATTTGGGTGTTATTTTTGCGTATCGATATTCATCCCGACGACGACCCGATCGTGATACCGATCGAGCGCCGCGCGGAAGGCTGGATCGCCGTCGTTCGGATTGTTGAACACCAGATCGAAGATGACCAGCCGCGCACCGGCGCCAAACAAGCGATCCAGCAAGAGGACCCAAATTTCGCGCGACCATGGGAACGGGCGCTCGGTCATCAATTCAAACGCGCGATTACCCGCGATCTCCTCCGAACCAACTCGCATCCAATTGCTCACGATTGCTGATCGATTCCCAGGAAAATAAAATCATCGCGCGTGGCGGTTTTGCGGCCTTCCGTGCGCAGCAAGTCCTCGAAACTTTGCTCGCCCCGCCACGGCATGGAAATAAACGGCAGCGTCGGAAAAAATAGACCCACGAAAACCACCGCCGTCCAAAACGTGCAGATGGCGGCAAAGGCCAAACGACGGTGGCGCGCCAGCCAGGACATCGAGGCTATTTTATGAAAATTACGCGGGAACAGCCAATCCGAAACGCAACGTGCTGCTAATCACCGGAGGAGAGCGGCCAGCACCCCGAGCCGCAGCGAGAATGACATACTTGCAGCGCAATGCTCGAAACGCCTGATCTGTAGTTGCCATTTCAGGCATTTCTGTGGTGGCACGCGATCGCGTGCAACTCTCGCGATGTCGTGCTCCTCTGCAGCCGACATGGCTGCCGCTACAGAAGAAGCCTCGCGAGAGCTCGCCCCTCCAGCCGCACGATCGACTGCACGCCTGGTCTGCGACATCATTCCCGCGTGGACGCTGAACTTCTTTGTCCGGCTTGTCGAATTCCATTGACGGAATTGCGCACGGCAACGGCGTCATCTGGCGTTGCGAAAAATGCGATGGCCGCGCGGTTGGTCTGCAATTGCTGCGTCGCACTTTCACGCCGGAATCGATCAACCCACTTTGGTTGCACGCGATCCACAACGAAGGAAGAAGCGCCCGCCCCTGTCCATCCTGCGGAAACGCGATGTTTGAGGTCGCCCTCGACAGCAGCAGCGGAATCAAGGTCGAAGTCTGTCGAATTTGCGAATTCGTCTGGTTCGATGCCGGCGAAACACAAACGCTGCAAGCGCGGCCGTTGCCGAAGCCAAACCGCAGGTTGTCTTGCCGCAAGAAGCGCGCGAGGCGATTGCACTGGCGAAAGTTCAGCAACTCGCCGAGCAAGCGCGCGGCTCCGATTTCGATAGCGCGCCACCCGACGAATGGTGGAAATCGATTGCAGCGTTTTTCGGGATGCCGGTGGAATTTGACGCGCCGGCGCAGGAACGCCGTCCCGCAGTAACCTGGTTTCTGGCAGCGGCTCATCGTCACCGCAAGTGTTCACGCATTTTTTCATTTGCAGGAGGCTGTGCAACTTTTCGGATTAATTCCGGCACAAGCGTTCCGGCTGCACGGCTTGACCTTCGTTACCTCATTTTTTCTCCATGCCGGGATCATTCATCTCGTCGGCAACATGTATTTCCTTCTCGTTTTTGGCGATGATGTGGAAAATTTTCTGGGCCCGCTGCGTTATATCGCATTGATCGCGATTGCCGCCTTCGTTGGAGATCTCATGCACATTGCATCGGCCCCGAATTCCACCATTCCCTGCATCGGTGCCAGCGGCGGAATCGCCGGTGTGATCACATTTTACGCCTTGGCATTTCCGCAGGCGAAAATCGGCTTTTTGTGGCGTTACTTTTATTATTTTCGCTGGCTTCGGCTGCCGGCGTGGTTCGTTTTCGTGCTCTGGATTCTTTTCCAAATCATCGGCGCTTACGAACAAAAGATCGGAATCAGCTCGGTTTCGTCCTTTGCGCATTTGGGGAGCGGCTGTGGGCGTGATCGCGTGGTTTCTTACCCGGAAAAGCGCGCTTCCGCTCGCGTAGGAACACAGGCTCCAGCTCTGTGTTCCGCAGCTCGGGTTGAAACTCTGCTCGATGAGCGCGCACTCGGCGCCTGATTAACATCGCTCGCGGAGTGGCCGATCCACCTTGGCTAATCGGCATCAGCAAGAGACCACCTCCGAAACTGTTTGTCATTTCTTAGGGACCGCCTATTTTCCCCGCCCGACGCGTGACGCGTCGAAAGATCTTCGCACCTACGGAATACGTTTCCGTTAATCAGCGCACGAGGTCGCGCAGATCATATATATATAAGAACAGCGCGCTGAAAGGAGGCCCGAACGAAAATTCGGGAATAACAAAATGCCGAGAGCAACAAACGCCCCGGCCAGTCGCGAACGGCGACGGCGGGTTTTAAGAAAAGCGAAAGGTTATCGCGGTCGTCGCTCGAAACTTTTCCGTTACGCCAAAGACGCGACGATGAAAGGCCAATATTGGGCCTATCGCGATAGAAAGACACGAAAACGCAATTTCCGCATGCTGTGGATTCAGCGCTTGAACGCAGCCGTCCGCGCTAATGGCATGACCTACAGCCGGTTCGCTGAAGGCTTAAAAGCGGCTGGTATTACTCTTGATCGCAAAATCCTCGCCGACCTCGCCGTGACCGACGAAAAGACTTTCGCCTCGATTATCGAACAAGCGAAAGGCGCGACTGGAAAAGAAATCGAAGTCGAAGAAAGCGGCGTAGTTGCGGTTGAAGCGTTGAACCGTTGCAGCGGATTCGCTTCAACGCTTAAACTCATTTAACGCCTTCAACGTTCATGCATCCGCTCGAACAATTACGCGACGACGCCCTGGCCCAGATCGCCTCGGCCCCGGACGAGCGCGTTCTCGAGAGCGTGCAGGGTGAAGATTCCTCGGACGCAGCGGCAGCGTCTCCGAATGGAGCGACAAAATGAAGTCGCTTCCGAAAGAGGAAAAACCGACCGTTGGCAAATTGTTGAATGAGGTTCGGATCGCGATCACAGCCGCGATTGAAGCGCGCGCTTGAAAGTTTTCGCGCCGAGAAGGAATCAGCCGCGGTTGCCAATATTGATCTTTCGCTTCCGGGCACACCGCATGAGCGCGGCGCCCTTCATCCGCTCACGCAAATGCTCGATCGTAGCATCGCGGTTTTCCGGCGAATGGGATTCGCGCTCGCCGAAGGCCCGGACATCGAGACCGAATGGCATTGCTTCGATGCGCTCAACACTCCCGCCGATCATCCGGCGCGCAACGAGCAGGACACATTTTATCTGCCGGATGGGCGCCTGTTGCGCACGCACACATCCACGGTGCAAATCCGCACGATGGAATCAGCGCCGCCACCCATTCGCGTCATCGCCCCGGCGCGGCTTACCGGCGCGATGAGAGTCGACGCCACTCATAGCGCGCAGTTTCATCAGATCGAAGGTCTTTACGTGGATGAAAATGTCAGCGTCGCCGATCTGAAAGGCAGCGCTGGAATTTTTCCTGCGCGAACTTTTCGGTGCGGACACGGCGGTGCGTTTTCGCCCGCATTATTTTCCCTTCACCGAACCGAGTTTTGAGATTGACGTGAAATCGAGTGCGCTGAAGGGCGGCGAACAATGGGTCGAAGTCTGCGGCTGCGGCATGGTGCATCCCGCCGTTTTCGAAGCGGTCAATCAATCGCGCCGCGACAACGCTTACGATCCGGAAAATGGACCGGGTTCGCTTTCGGTCTCGGAATGGACCGGCTGGCGATGATTTTGTTCGACATTCCCGACATCCGCTTGTTTGCGCAAAATGATCTGCGTTTTCTGAGCACAATTCGCATGAACACTCCCGATTCATGCGCGTCATCCCGAGCGAAGTGCGAGGGATCCCAGCTCGCGAAACGCGCACAGGTCATACGCAGACGGGATTCCTCGACTCGCGACGCCTCGCTCGTTCGGAGATGACGAACAAGCGCAAAATGAAATTCTCCGTTAACTGGCTGCGCGAATTCGTGGAGCTGCCGCCGAGCATCGACGCGTTGGCGGAGTTGCTCACGATGTCAGGCGTCGAAATCGAAGGAATCGAGAAACGCGGCGCCGATTTCGACAACGTCGTCGTCGCGCAAATCACGGATTCAAAACCGCACCCGAATGCCGATCGTCTCACTGTTTGCGTGGTTGACGATGGCAGCGGAACGAAACGCCAGATCGTTTGCGGCGCGAAAATTACCGGGTGGGCGACAAAGTTCCGCTAGCGTTGCCGGGCGCAGAATTGACCGGTGGTCTGAAGATTCGGGCCAGCAAATTGCGCGGCGTCGAAAGCGAAGGAATGCTTTGCAGCGCGAAAGAACTCGGCGTCGCGGAAGACGCGGCCGGGCTGCTCATTCTGTCGCCAGAGGCGAAAATCGGCACGCCGATTCGCGATTTATTTCCAGCTCGACACCATTCTTGATGTCGAGATCACGCCGAATCGCGGCGATTTGCTCAGTCATTTCGGCTTGGCACGCGAGATCGCGGCGCTGACGAACAAAGATCGGTAGGGCAAGCGCTCCGCTTGCCATCGAGCGGCAGGCGATGCGCCCGCCCTGCAAAAGAAGGGCGATCAAGATCTCCGCCTTGCGCGAATGTCCGTTTTATTCCGCGCGTCGAATCGAAAACGTAAAGGTCGGGCCGAGCCCTGATTGGTTGCGCGCTAAAATCGAGAGCGTCGGCATTCGCTCCATTAACAACGTTGTGGATGTTTCTAATTTTGTGATGCTCGAGCTGGGTCAGCCCACTCATGCGTTTGATGCCGATAAACTCGAGCGGTGAAATAAACGTGCGACTTGCGCGCGAGGCGAAAAGTTTCTCGCCCTTGACGGAAAAACTTATGAGCTCACGCCCGAAAACCTGGTTATTGCCGATGAGCGAGCGGGCGGTCGGAATCGCGGGGTGATGGGTGGCGAAGAATCCGGCGTCACTGACTCAACCAAAAATGTGCTGCTCGAAAGCGCCTATTTTTGCCAGCGAGCATTCGACGAACGGCGCGCGATTTGAATCTACCAAGCGATGCCAGTTACCGATTCGAGCGCGGGGTTGATCCGCAAATGATTTTGGCGCGCATCAAGACGGGCCACCGAACTAATTTGTGAAGTAGCCGGCGCAAAGTCGGCCGCCACTATTGCGGTTGCGGGCGAGCTGCCGCCGGACCCGCCGGATGTCTCGCTGCGCTACGAGCGGCGCCGATCAGCTCGTCGGCATTCACATCGAACCGACAACCGCAGACGCAATTTTGACGCGTTTTGGCTTGGCTAAAAGCGATTCGGCGAAGTCAGCCCGCACTGGAAAATTCCAAGCTACCGGCGCGATCTGCAGCGCGAAGTCGATTTGATCGAAGAAATTATTCGCGCCCATGGGATCGAGAAGATTCCGAGTGCGGACCGCAGCCGGTTCACTCCGCTGAGCGAAGCCGACCGCAACTTTGATTTTGAAACAAAACTGCGCCGCGATCTGATCGCCATCGGTTTAACGGAAGCGCGCACTTCCTCGTTGATTGCGCGGTCTGAAGTGGCCAAGGCCAACGGCGCGATCGAACTGCGCAATCCGTTGAGTGAAGATCATGTCGCTTTGCGCACGAGTTTGATTGCGGGTCTGCTCGGGGCGGTTGCGCGAAATATTCCGGGCCGGGACGGAACGAATCGCTCTATTTGAAATCGGCAACACCTTTGCGCCACCCGCCGGCGAACAACAACGCAAACTGGCGATTGCGCTCTGCGGTCAGGCCGCGCCGGCCAAAGATTGGCGTAGTGCAAAAAAACGGCAGCTTGATTTTTTGATTTGAAGGGCGCGCTCAACGCATTGGGAACGTTTGAGTTTCGGCGTAGCGAGCAACCGGGTTTTGTCTTAATGGCCGAAATTTTTCACGAAACAGATCGGATCGGCTATGGCGGGCAGCTTTCTGCACGACGTTCGTTTGGAGCAAACGCGCCAGTTTTAGTAGCAGAGATTGATCTGACACGAGTTGCGCAGGCCAAAGAACACGCGCAACCATTCAAAGAAATCGATCGCTACCCGGACGTAACACGCGACATCGCGATGTTTGTCGGCCCCGAAGTAACGCACGCAGAAATTCTGGCGTCGATCGCGTCGGCCAACGAGCCGTTGCTGGAGAAGGTCGAGCTGTTCGATTTATTTATGGAAAATGACGGCCAAAAAAGCCGGAGCATGAAAAAGTCGCTGGCCTACTCGTTGACATACCGGGACAAAAATCGCACACTGACTAAGCGAGGAAGTGAGCGCGGTGCACGCGCGGATTCGTGAGCGGCTGCGAAGCGATATTGGTGCGGAATTGCGCGAGTAGTTCTTTTGACATAACTGCGAGTTGTTGGTTGAGAGTTGAGCAGGAAACCAGTGCTTTTCTCTCAACTCTGAACTGACAATTCTCAGTGCTTTACCCTGCGTTGTTCGAGATACAGGTGAGATTCCCGAACCGATACTTCATTAACTAAGGAGGCTTGGTCGCGTCTTGGGGAACATGGCACGCCTTAATTGGAAGTCAGACGCTCTCGCGACGGTCGTCCGCCCGTTACCGAAAGGGACGGGAGATCCGCCTAAACGGCATCTGCGGGGTAATTTTTTGAAAACCCGAGTCGAACGTTTTCGATTCGGGTTTTTCATGCTCGTAATCGTGCTCGCACCCTTATCTTCCGAACGCGATTACAGCATGAACAGGAGTTCGACCGGATCACACAACCGTGCTAACCATTGCGACTAATGCGCGCGTTACTCGCCCTTGAAGACGGCCGGATTTTCGAGGGCGAATCATTCGGCGCGACCGGCACGCGTGTCGGTGAAGTATGTTTCAACACTTCCATGACCGGTTATCAGGAAGTGCTGACCGATCCATCCTATCGTGGGCAAATCGTGGCCATGACTTATCCGTTGATCGGAAACTACGGCACGAACGCGATCGACCAGGAAAGTGCCATCCGCATGTGCGCGGGTTCGTTATCGAAGAGCTGAGCGAAATCCCGAGTAACTGGCGAGCCGAAGAATCGCTAGATGATTATCTGCGGCGCTGGGAAATTCCGGGCGCTGCAGGGTATCGACACCCGCGCCCTGACCCGGCATCTGCGCACGCGCGGCGCGATGAAAGCCTGCCTTACTACCGAAATCACTTCGGCGGATGAAGCCGTGCAATGCGCCATCGACCGGGGAAGGCGTCGTCGGGATGGATTACGTGCGCGAAGTAACCACGCCGAATATTTTTCAATGGGATCCGGATGATCAACTGAGCCGGAAATGGTCGCTGCAAGGCGGTGATCAAGTGCTTCCGCCTATCCGGCATCGCATTGTCGCATTCGATTATGGAATGAAACGCAACATTTTGCGATCGCTTCGGCAGCGCGGATTCGGCGTCACCGTTGTCCCGGCCACAACCACAGCCGAAGAAGTGCTCGCGCTCAACCCGGAGGGCGTTTTTCTTTCCAACGGCCCCGGCGATCCGGAGGCGCTGCCTTACGCCCACGAGACAGTCCGCGGTTTGATTGGCCGCAAACCGATCTTCGGAATTTGTCTCGGTCATCAGGTGCTTGGTTTTGCCTTTGGCGGACGAACGTTCAAACTGAAATTCGGGCATCGCGGGCGGTAATCAACCGGTCAAAGATTTGCGATCGGGCAAAGTGGCAATCACAGCGCAAAATCACGGGTTCGCGGTCGATCCGGATTCGTTGCCGAAAGAAATCGAAGTGACCGCATATCAACCTGAATGACGGCACGGTCGAAGGAATGCGGCACAAAGAACTGCCGATCTTTAGTGTGCAATATCATCCGGAGGCTGCGCCCGGGCCCGCACGACGCCAGTTATTTTTCGAGCAGTTCGCGGAATTGATCGAGAATAGTAACTAGCCACTCGCTGTTCGCAGCTGCCGCCGTCTCCGGCGGCGAACTCGAAGCTGGAATTGGCTCTGCCGCCAGTGACGGCGCAGCTACAACGACAGCAATACAACCGCTACAATTGACCATCGTGACTTTCGAGCGCACGTTTCGCGTATGTTCAATTCCACAATTCCTAAGAAGTTTGAAGGTGGCGGTCGCGGCCGGATTTATTTCCGCGCTGGCGTTTTCGCCGCTCGCCCTCGCCGCGGAGCAGGGCAAGGAGAATCTCGACGCCTCGGCGTCAAAAGAAATTACGGGCGAAGTTGTCGATATGATGTGCTACGTCGATCACAACGCGATGGGCGATAAAGCACGGTCAGTTGCGCGGCCAAGTGCATCAAAGGCGGCGGCGCCGGTCGGCATCGTATCCGACGGCAAAGCGTATTTGATCGTCGGTGAACACAAGCCGATGAACGATCAGCTTGCGGAATACGCGGGCAAAACGATCACGGTCAAAGGCAAGATGGCTGAGCGCGGTGGCGTCGCCATGCTGGAGAACGCAGAGATCGTCAAGAAATAGCTAGCGTTTCGAAATTCAACCGGCGCGCATTTGAAAATTGCGCGCCGTTTTGTTTTAGCCACCGCGTCCACGCAATCCTGTCTTCCCAGCCCCGAGCGCTTCGGTAGCGAGGATCTCACAATTGCTCGCGGGTCGCACAAAGTTGTGTGATCCTCATCAACTGAGGGTCCCTCATTCGCTCGGGATGACGCTGTTATTACGCACTACCTCACACGAACTTGTGTCTGACTGACTCGCGCTGAGCATCAGGTCTCAGCCGCTGCAATGCAGCTCAGGCTTCTGAGGACTGACAGCGTTGTTCGCGCGCAAGCGACAGCACTTCTCGCAGCATGCGTACGCTGTCGTGAACAAATCGCACCTTGCTGCCTTCATGATGATTCCACCGCACTGGAATTTCCCTGAGCCGCAATCCCGCTCGTTGCGCGAGCAAAAGCAGCTCCACGTCAAAGCCAAAGCCGATGATTTTCGCGGCTTCGATAATTGGTCGACACGCTTCCATCCGAAACGCTTTGAAGCCGCATTGTGTGTCCCAAAAAGGCAGACCAGTCGCGACGCGTCACCAGCAAATTAAAAACGCGCCCGCCTTGTTCGCGTCGCCACGGCTGCCGGTTTCCGATTAGTTTGCGATTAAGCGCGCGTGAACCAAAGGCAATATCCACTTCACCGCGCGCGATCGGTTCAACAATTTTTGGAAGCTCATCAATCGGCGTCGAAAGATCGGCGTCGAAAAAACCGCAATCGGTTTGCGTAGCACTCAACAACCCGCTTCTGACCGCCGCGCCTTTCCCGCGATTCGGAAAATTTTCGAGCAATCGAATCGCTACCGACGACGGCACCAGCGGCAACTTTGCGAATCACTTCGCCAGTGGAATCCGTTGAGCCGTCGTTGATCACGATCAATTCGCTACCTCGGGCTTTACTTTTCCAGATAAGCAATGCTCGTCGCCAGCGTATCGCCAATGCGCACTGCCTCATTGAAGGCAGGGATGACAACGGAAATCGCAGGAAGCATGAATGGAAGTAGCCCAAGCGTCTCGCTTGTGACTACGCAATTCGCAAGCTGTTAGCTCGCGCTACTTCATTTGTAAATTTCGATTACGAACTTGCCGTCCTCGCCAACATAGCCTCGATACATCCCGCTGGTATTAAATGGCAGTGCCACATTTCCATTTTTGTCCACGGCAATGAGACCGCCAGTACCGCCAAGCTTTTCGGCGCATGAGCCAGAGCGCGCTCGGCCGCTTCCGACAGTGACGATTCCACGCAATTCCATCAACGCAGAAACCTGATGCGCCACCGCTGCGCGAATGAAAAATTCGCCATCGCCGGTGCATGATACGGCGCAGGTCGCGTTGTCGGCGTAAGTTCCGCGCCGATCACTGGCGAATCACCCACCCGACCTGGAAGTTTGTTGGTTAATTCCGCCGGTCGAAGTCGCGGCGGCAAGATTTCCCTGAGCGTCTCGCGCCACTGCGCCCACCGTTCCGCTGACGTTCCGAGATCCGAGATGATAAATTTTTTGCTGCCGTCGGCGCCAGCCTTCTCCGCCGCCTTCATCTTCTGCAACGCGTCCCAACGATCCTGCGTGAAAAATATTTCGCATCGACCAATTCGATCCCGTTGCGTTTGGCGAATTCCTCAGCGCCGGCTCCGACCATCATCACATGCTTGGATTTTTCCATGACGGCGCGTGCCAGCACAATTGGATTGCGCGACATGCTCGATCTGAGCAACCGCACCCGCGGCCAAGCGTTTTCCATCCATGATCGCGGCATCCATTTCGTTTGTTCCCGCGCTGCGTAAAATATGAGCCTTTGCCGGCGTTAAAATGCGGATCGTCCTCCAGCACCCGAACCGCAGCTTCAACCGCATCAAGGCTCGAGCCACCGCCCTGCAAAATTTCGCGGCCCGCCCGGAGCGCGTTTTCTATTCCCGCGCGATATTCCTGCTCTTTCTCCGGCGTCATTTTGCTTCGCTCGATCGTGCCGGCGCCACCATGGCACCACGAGTTGCGAATTTTTGCCTGGTCATTCTTGGTGGGAATTTCCTGCGCATGCGCGACCATTCCGCAAAGAGCGAAAGCAAAACAACGGATCGCCAGGCAAGTCAACTTCACGATATCAACGAAACAACGTGATTGTTTTTAATCCGCGCGCAATCTCGATGGCCGATGCGAAATTTTCTTCGCCGCCAGAGGTGGCGATTTCGTCCCTTCAAGCGACTGATTCTGCCGGCGCGATCCATGAAACGTGCACGCGGTCGAGTCCATCGGGCCATTTTTTGGACGAGACTATCCCGCGTCTCGAAGCCATCAAGTTTGATGTATGCCAACACGCACACGGAAATTAGTGTGCGCGAAATTCACCCTGCCGAAGTAGTGCGTTTGCCGCCCCATCCCTTCCGAACACAGACATCGTCTGGCGAACTAAGAGTTGGCCCAGCTTTTGTTTTCGAAATTCCGAACGTGAACTTTTGGGGTTATTATGGCGGCGCTGTTGTTACCGCTGACAACGCGGTGCTGGCCGATCTCTCTCCGGAGGTTTGGGGTCCAGCGAACCATCAATTTATTCGCGCTGGCATTTGCCAAAGTCGCGGGTTGCTCAGCGGTCGAATCGCGATCGGGGTCACGCCGGAGGCAAGCGGAAATTACTATCACTGGCTGCTCGATTTGGTGCCGAGAGTTCTTTTGCTCAAACACGCAGCCCAAAACTTTTCCAACTACGACGCGCTCTTGCTCAACGGTTCGCGAGCGAACTACGAACGCGAAATCCTGGCCGCGCTTGGAGTGCCCCCGGAGAAAATTCGCTATGTTGATTCGCGCGAACGTTTCCAAATCGCATCGGCTGTTTTTCCTTCCATGGACATCAACGTTATTGCTCCATGGAAGGTTCACGACCTGCGCGACCTCCCTTTTTCTGGCAAACAAAATCAGCATCGCCGCCTTTATCTTTCGCGGGCGCGCGCCGCAGTTCGCCGGATCGCGAATGAAAACGAAATCTCAGAGGTCTTGCGGCATCGGAATTTCGAAATTGTCGAAAGCCGAAAATCTTTCCTGGCGGGAACAGGCAAACTTGTTCGCCGGCGCGAGTGTGATTGTCGCGCCACATGGCGCGGCGCTGGCCAACATCGTGTTTTGCAAGCCGGGAACGCGCGTGGTGGAGATCAGTACCCCGCGCCGGCTATCGTGATTGGTATTGGCAGCTCGCCGCAGTTGCCGGGCTCTCCTACGAAGTAATGGAAGCACAGCGATCGGGATCCTTTTCGGGACCGTATGAGAATGCCGATATGATTGTCAGCCGTGAGAATCTCGAACGTCTTCTCGAAAGCCTGTGAGCGTGACGAGTGCGCGCCTAGCATTTGTATCGCATTTTCCTCTTTTCCGCCTGAGGAAGTAAGGCACGTTCCGTAAACATGCCGACCGAAGATTCTGAAAACGATCCGCCGCTCATTCCGGCAAATCCGGTCGTCGTAGTTCAAGGTGTAGGGCATCTCAGCCGCGAATTCATGCGCGAAGTGGGAAGTCTGTTCTGGTTCATGGTTCAGACACTGGACGAAACAGTAGAGCGGATTCGCGATGGGCGTGTTCCATTTCGTGCCTCAAGTTTCTTCCGCCACTGCCAACGAGCCGGTGTTGGCTCGGTTCCGCTGGTCGGTCTGGTTTCATTTTTCTCGGCCTGACCATGGCTTTGCTAACCGGATTACCAATTGCAGCGCTTCGGCACCGAGCGTCTCGTGCCCGGACTGGTTGCAATCGCTTTTACCGCGTGAGTTAGGTCCGTTAATTACCGGAATCATGCTGGCGGCCCGCATCGGCGCCGCTTTTACGGCTGAGTTGGGAACGATGCAGGTCTCCGAAGAAGTGGAGGCAATCGAAGCGATGGGAATTGGCCCACTCCGGTTTCTGGTCGCACCGCGGTTGCTCGCGCTTTTCTTCTCATGCCATGTCTCTCGACCATTTCGAATCTGGCTGCGATCTTCGCCAGTGGTCTCATCTCTCGCGCTTATTTCAGCATTGCCTTTGTCTATTTTCTCGACCTTGTCCGCGACGCTCTTCTCATTCGTGACATCGTCACCGGCGTCCTGAAAAGTTTTCTCTTTGGTTTGCTCATCGGTGGGATCGCCTGCTATCGAGGCCTTAGCGTAAAGGGCGGCGCGGCCGGAGTCGGTACCGCCACCACTTCCAGCGTCGTTACCTCCATCGCCACGGTGATTGGGTTCGATACCATGTATAACATCGTTTACACCGTCTTCTTTCCCACATGAGCACGGCCAACTCCTACATTGCCGAACTCCGTGAGGTGACGAAGCGATTCGAAGAAAAACAGTGCTCGACCATGTTTCATTGAAAGTCCGGTCCGCAGGAGCGCCTCGTCATTCTGGGTCAGAGCGGCAGCGGCAAAGATGCCATCCTTCGCCTCATCCTCGGGATTTTGATGCCGGACGAGGGTTCTGTTTTCTTCAAGCAATTTGAAATCACGCGTCTGCCACGGCGCAAGTTGCAGCGGATTCGGCGTCACATCGGCATGGTTTATCAGTACTCGGCCTTGCTCAGTTCGCGCACTGTCCGCGATAATGTCGCTCTTCCTCTGGAAGAACTGACCGACAAATCGCGCAGAAGAGATCGACAAAATCGTCGATGAAAAACTCGAGCTGGTGGGAATGAAGGATTCCAAGAACCTGATGCCTTCGGAGTTAAGCGGCGGGATGAGAAAACGCGTTAGCCTGGCCCGCGCGCTCGTTCTCGAGCCGGAACTGATCCTTTTCGACGAACCTGTGGCGGGGCTCGACCCGGTGATGGCTTCGGTAATTGACGAGTTGGTTATCAACCTGAGCGAAAAGTCGAAGGTCACTTGCGTTATTGTGACCCATGAAATGGATAGCGCCTTTCGCATCGCCACCCGCATGGCTATGCTATATCACGGCAAGATTATTGAGGAAGGCACACCTGAGGAAATGAAGAAATCACGTAATCCGGTGGTTTCTCAATTCTTAACCGGCAGCACCGAAGGCCCCATTCTGGAAGAAACAAAGGATGCAATTACAGCGTAACGAAGTTCTCACCGGTATACTCGTCGTCGCCACCCTCGCGGTCCTGACCGGGATCCTCGGTGCTGTTGGGGCGCCGGGACTTTTCCGTCCGCTAACTACTTACAAGATATATTTTGATAATGCTGCCGGCATTAAGCTGGGCGCGCCGGTGTTGCTGGCCGGGCGCAAGATCGGACAGGTCGCAAAACTTTATTCTCCGGTTTCGAAGGAAGAAAGTGAGCGCGCGCTGGAAGTCGCGAAATCCTTGCACGCGGCGGACCCGAACCCAACTCCCGCTCCCGAGAAACCACCACGCTATGAGGTTCGGATCGATGTCCAGGTCGATCGAAGTGCTCAACTTTATCGCGATTCCAGAGCCGCGCATGATTACTCTTGGGCTTCTGGGCGAAGTTGCGATTGACTTCACCGAAGGAACCGAGGCATCAGGCCGGGCTAATTCCGGCGAGATCTTCGCTGGCGAACGAGTGCCGGATTTTGGCGAAGCTATCGCCCGAATGCTTGATATTATCTCTCCAGTCGCGACCGAGGCTACTGCTACCTTTAAGCAACTGGAATTGACGGCGGAAAACCTTAGCCACATCACCGATGAAAACTCGGAACTCAATCTTGCTCTTACTCAGTTCAAAACTTTCGGCGAACATCTTAACCAATTGACCGGTCCGGAGGGCGCGCTTTCCATTTCACTTACGAACTTGAAGCAACTTACCGGCGATCTGACCAAGAACGACAACATCGCGGTAACCTTGCAGAACTTCCGTGGTTCTTCGGAAAAGTTGAAGTCAACCCTGACTTCGCTTGGACCGTCCCTTCAGGCGAGCGGAGAGAATGTGAAGGAAGCCACGGCCACTTTGAAATCGGAACCATGGCGCCTGATCTGGCCGAGCACTAAAAAGTATCCGGAGAATGCGCAACCGGGAACTCCGGCTGGACAGAATATTAGAGCTGCTAAAGGAGCCCGATCTCCACGGCCTAGTCCAACACCTGCTCGCCGAGCTTCGCGCTAGCCTAAGAGTAAGGTTAAAAATAGTTGCGAAATTAGTTTGCACATAACTGGCGGACTGCTAGGAAAGTCGTCATGGACTTATCGCTTAGGCAGTTGGAACAAGCGGTTTCTATTACGCCGCCAGATCGATGCTCTCGAGCGGCGGTTCGCGGGGTTAGTTGGCGGCGGACGCGCTACTACCAGCGCGGGCGCGAAAACCGGGCGGCGGTAGGCAACGAAGACGGCGAACCATGTCCGCGGCCACGCGAGCTAAAATCGCAGCGGCTGCACGCGCGCCGTTGGGCTCGAGTCAGAGGTGGACGTAAGGCCGGAGGCGGGGGCAAGAAGTCACGCTCGGCGCGGTCGCATGTCTGCCGCGGCCCGGAAGAAACTTAGCGATATGATGAAGGCACGTTGGGCAGCACGCCGGCGATCGGGAAAGTAACCATCGATAATTAATTCGAAAGGACCGCGTAGCTTCCTACGCGGTCTTTTCATTTAGACCGGGTCCGGCGGCCTGATGGCGAAGGAAATTGAGGACAGCTCTTTCATTCTCATTGAAGTCGTGAGCTTCTTCAGCTTCAGGTCAGCTTTCGTTCGTAGTCCTTCAATTAGGTGGCCGCTGTGGTACGATTCCAAAACCGCCGGATGAACATAACATTTCCGGCAGATCGTCGGTGTGTTGCGCAAGTAGTTTTGCCGCCGCCGCAATTGCGGCTTTGACGCTCATCGCTGCCTCCTTCTTCGACTCGAATTTCCCCTGCGCGTTCAGTGCCATCGCGGTCAGAACCGTGCCAGCCCAAGTCCGGAAATCCTTGGCCGTAAAATCTTCGCCGGTAATTTCCCGCAGATAATCATTCACATCCTGGGAGGTGACTTCGCAAAGTTTACCGTCGTCGTCGAGATACTGAAAGAGCTGTTGTCCCGGCAGATCCTGTAACTTCCGCACAATTTTCGCGATTCTGCGATCGCTTATATCTACTTCATGTTGAATTCCGCCTCTTGCCGCGGAATCGGAAGCGCAACTTCATTCCACGCACTTGCACATGGTGATCTTTCATCGTCGTCAGACCGACAGACTTGTTTTGCCTGGCATACTCTTCGTTGCCGACGCGAATAAAGGTGCTTGCAGCAACTGAACTACCGTCGCCAAGACCTTCTCCGCGTTTGAGCGCCGGTAACTTTAAGGTCGGCCTCGAGCCGCCGCCGAATCTTTGGCAGGGCCGCAGCAAAGACCAAAATGCGATCGTATTTGTTCTCATCGCGAATGGAACGCCAACGTTCATGATATCGATATTGTTTTCGTCCGCGATCATCGCGTCCGGTTGCTTGAATATGACCGTTGGAAAGAGGGCAAATCCAAACCTGGCGATAAGCAGGTGGTATGGCGAGGCGCCGGATTCGAAGCAAGCGCGTTTCATCGCGAATCAACTTCCCGCGGTATCGAAGTACTGAAATGATTTGCCCTTGCGTTTTCGAGTGTAACCGGGTTGCTCGTCGCTGACGTAACGAAGCCCGGCTTCCTCCGCGACTTCCACCGGATCAGTGGTTATCTGCGCCAGCTTACCGTTATCTTGTTTGGTCTTCTGAGCCTGGACCGCCACGCATGTAATACGAATGCCGCCGGGGAAAGGGCGCACCCATAAATCCTGAAACGGCTTTCTTGAGCGTGCGCTTTAACTTCCACCCGCCCCGGCCTAAGGGCGTAAGTGAACGCGAATGTAAATGTCAGTCAGCCCACACACGAGGAGCTGCGGTTCAGTCCCGCCAATTAACTGACCGAATGTCCGTGCTCCCGAAACTAACCCGCGCCGTAACTCTTAGTAAACTTTTGCGCGACTCCGGTCCGGCCGTGGAGATTCTGGCGTAACCGGTTCCTCAGGGAGCGCGCTCTCGGGAGCTTTTTTCAGCGGGAGCAGCCGAAGCGCCCGCGCGAAACTTCAACATACGCGAGCTGCAAATTCGAAAGCGCGTTCCGCAGCACTGCGGATTCTTCGCTGCTTAAGTTACCGCGCGTTTTTTCCTGAATCATCGCCAGTTGATCGATAAACATTTTCGCAACCTCGAGGTTTACTTCGCCCTTTCCGGTCTGCGGATTTGGAATTTGGCCAAGAAAAGAGCAGCGTTTTGCGCCTGCATCATGACAAACTCGATGAATCGCTGCGTCAATTCCCCGGAATTCGTGCTGGTTTGAACCTCGGCCATGCTACTTGGATTTCTGATTCTGCGCGGCTTTTCTGGCGGTCGGACAATTGCCGAGCACGTAGGCTTGCTTCCCAAATACTTCGCCGCCACACCGCTTGATGTCGTCGAGTGTCACAGCATTCACTTTGGCTTCCAGTTCCCGATAGTGATTAAAGCCGAGTCCATAAAGTTCGTCGAGCGCAGTCATATAGGCAAACACGTCGTTACTCTGGTTTTGGATTTGTTGCTGACCGATTAGTTTCTTCTTCGCCCGCGCCAGCTCGGCGCGCAGTCAAGCCCTCGCTGGAGAGTTTGTGAATCTCATCCAGAAAAGCCTGCTTAACCGGCTCTATTTTCTCCGGATCAGTGCCGAGATAAAACGCGAACAAGCCCGGGACCAGGGCCTGACTTGGGCGGCACCGACATAATAGGCGAGACCCATTTGCTCGCGTATACGAATGAATAGACGCGGAGCCCAGATCGCTGCTCGCTTCATCGATTAGCTCGAGCGCATAACGATCGGGGTTAAAGAGATCGGCGCCACGGAAACCAGCGATCAAAACCGCTTGCGCCTTTTCGCGTTCTGTCTCCGACAATTTTCGTTTTCGTTAGTTGCGGCGAGAGTGGCGGATTACTGTAAAGCGAGCTCACCCGAAGGCAATGCGCCCAGCTTTTGCTCGAACAAATCTCTTCACTTCGGTCGCTTTTACGTCTCCAAATACGGCGATAACACCGTTCTGCGCCACGACGTAACGATCCGCGAAAGCGAGGAGATCTTTGAATTCAGACGCGCAGACCGATTCGGCGTCCCTTCCGGGCGCAGTCCAAGCGGATGTCCCGGAAAAGAGCGCGCTTAACGCAGATTGCGCGCCACCGAAGTCGGCTTTTCGTCCTCATCTTTGATCTTGGCCAACTGGACTCTTTCGCGCGCGACCGCTTTCGCGGGCATGGTCGCGTTTAGCAACACATCGGCCAAAATGTCGGTGCCGAGCGCGAGATCCGGTTGAGTAACATCGAGGTTGACTGGCGAAACTGTTGTTGCCAGCCTCGGACGTGATTTCGCCTCCGACTGCTTCCAGTTGATCGGCGATCTGCTCGGCCGATCGCGTCTTCGTTCCCTTCAACAGCGTCTTGGCCGCTAGCCGGGTGATTCCGTTGTCTGCTTCCGTCTCACGCCAGTAATCCGCATCGAAATATCGCCGACATCGCAATCAGACGGTAGCCGCGCATCCTCCCGCACCAGAATGCGCAGTCCGTTAGACAACTCGAACTTTTGTATCTCACCGGTCGCGGCAGCCGCTCAGCGACGTCACTCTTTCGAGGTTAAGCGACCCTTTCGGATTTAGAGAAACGATGGTCAGATTTTCTTCGCTCAGATATTGAATCGCGACTCGCTTGATGTCATCGAGCGTTACCTTTTGAACCTTGTCGAGATATTCACGGCCAAAGTTCAGGTTGCGAGTGAGAAACCAATTTGTTCCGAGATCGGTCGCCTGGCCGCGCATGGTCCGAGAGAAGCGAGCTCCTGAGATAGCGCAATCTTCTTACCCTTGGCCAGTTCTTCAGCCGTCACGCCGTCGTGCCGGATTTCTTCGATGATCTGCAGGATCAGGCTCTGGGCCGCGCTCCGATTTGTGGATCCAGGATCGCATCAACACCGAGAAGTCCGGGATCACCTGGGAGTATAGGAAAATGCGGAAATGGCAAAGGCCAGCCCCGATTCCTCGCACGCTGTGCGATAAAGTCGCGAGCTGTGGCCTTCACCGAGAATTACCGGACAAAAGATCGAGCGCTGGAACATCGGGATGGCTGATTTCTGGAACGTGCCAGGCCATCGCGAAATGAGTCAATTCCGTGGCAAATTCCTGGTGAACTTCGCGTAGTCCAAGTTGGGGCGGCTCGGCTGGGATATAGAGTGGGGCCAGAGATTTTGCCGGCTGATCCTTGAACAAATCTTCCAGCTTTTCCCGCACTTCCGCAGCCACAACGTCGCCCACCACGATAAAAGTGAGATTGTTCGGGACGTAGCGCGTCTTGTAATATTCCATCACCTGCTCCGCGCGTGAGCTGATTGTAGATATCGATCTAGCCCGATCACCGGCAGCCGATAGGGATGTCGCTGATACGCGGTTGCGAAAAGCAGGTGCGTCATCCATGCGATCAGGATCGTCCATCCCCATCGCGAACTCGCGCCGGATGACCTCCTGTTCCTTGGCGTATTCCTGCGCGGGCAAAGTCGAGTTCATCATCGCGTCCGCCAGAATATCGAGCGCAGTCAGCGCGCCATCCTTCGGGACATCGATCCAGAAAACCGTGCGATCGAACGACGTGTAGGCGTTGATGTAACCGCCGACGTCCTGAATTTTCTGCGCGATCTCGTTAGTCGATCGCGTCTTCGTTCCTTTGAAGAGCATGTGCTCGAGGATATGAGAAAGGCCGGCGCCAAGATGTTTATCCTCGGTCGATAGCTGCCGGTCGCGCACCACGCCTGCACACTGGCCACCTGGCGCGCTGCGATCTTCCTGCACGATGATGGTCAGGCCGTTCGCCAGCGTCCACCTTTGCGCAGTATTGGCGGAAAACTGATCGCCGGCGACTGCCATCGTCGCGGCGCCTTTAAGGTTTGCGCGGTTAAGCATGAAAGAAAAATCCGCCTCGCAGCACAGGCGGCTCAACTGGCCTTTGGGGCGGGCAGACCTGATGACAATTTCTTGCCGGTAACGGCAGGCTCGGGCTGAAACGGTTTCACTAAACGCATCCGCGAAAATCATAAACCGCTTTGAAATCATCCATCGAATCTTCATCGGTCTTCCCGAAAATGCCGGCCCCGATGAGATTGAAAGACCATGTGCCCAATATCCTCGCAGCGAGCGACGCCCCAGTGAGAAAGAACACTCAACGCCATCGGGCCAAATTCTCGAGCGCGTACTGGCGGACACCTTCGAGTAATTCCGGCCCGGCGACATGCCGAATCGCCGCACCTTTTGAGCTTCTTCTGTTGTTTGGTCGTAAAAATCGGAGCGCGTCCCGCAGAAAATATACGCCTCCCGCTGGTAACGTGGGTCGCTCGCCACGATCGAATCGAGGGCTTCGGTGAATCCAATCTTTTGCATATGTGATATTGCGCCGAAGCGCAGCTAGACGATAGCGGCCAAGGCCTCAGTCGAGCAAATCACGCGCCGACCTAATTCACTGCAGCTGCGTCTCGAGAGCGTCCAAATAAACCGGAAAGAGCATCGCGCCGACGCGGAACCTGTTCGCCATCTGTCAGCCGCGTGCAGGTAATCGCGAAAAGCTCCACTCGCCGCTTCGCCTGCGTCGCCTCGCCATACCAATCCATGAAACATCCACCTCGCTCACTGAGCTGCGATCTTTTCGCGCAATGCTCGCTACCGGCGAGTCGCTTGGCCTGACCGTGCCTCCTCTTGCGAGGCGGCAATTCCGCCGCCAGTTGAGTAATCACCCACCACTGGGCGCAGCAAAGGATGCGCGGCGACCCAAAGAGTCAAACGCTGCCCACCCGGTCGCGGCCCTTGGTATCGATGTTCGGCCGGCTGCCGCGGACGGTCTCCTCCAGATTGAGCGAATTCTTTTCCTCGGTCCTGCTGCGATTTTCGTCCGCGAAGCATTCGTCGAGCTGCTCAGAGTGGCCGCAAACGTGTGGTGCAGCGCAAACCGCCGTTCGTTGGCCATCCCTGACAACGTTTTCGCGCCAGTTCTTTTCCCGTCGAATCCGGGTCCTTCCCGAGCCGATGGAAAGAGTGCGCCCGCAAGTCGGCGTCGACTGAAGCACGCGGCAAGTCGGCGATGTAATCGGTTGAGCTGCAGGCGCCCATTTCCATGCTCGAGCAAAATTTCTCACCGAGGCACTGGCGCAAGCGCGGTAAAGGCGCGCAGACTGAGTCAAGCAACCTGGGGGTTCCGAGCCAGAAAATTTTCAGCGACTGGCGGACTCCGAGACGCACGCTGTCGAGCCCCTCAAATACTTCCGGCTCTCGTTGTCCAAAGCGAGAATTCCATCGACCAGCCAATCTGGGGCGCGACGGTCGGGTGCCTGCCGGTAAGGATGGCAGGGCGCGATAGCTCCGTTCCGGTAGAAGGGCGCAAAAGACTTCCACGCCGCAAGAACCGGGGCTAGGACTCTCGTCGACCAAAGGTCGAGTTGAATTTTCAGTCCAGCACCGGTTTGGCTAAAGTTAGCAGGAACCGCCGGACCCAGGTGCGTTCGGCCTGGGGTCGTTGCAGGTTCGAGCAAAAATAGAACCGACCATTGGTCGCGCGATTGCAGCGCGAGCAATTTCTGATCCTAGTCGGCGGCATCGGAGATCGGCACTACGCAGAATCCTGTTGCCGCCCGAAAATGATGAATTGCCGGCGAGGGGGCTGGCTGCGTTCGGCTCGAGTGGCGCGGCCGGGAGGCGCGCTACAAATCGGGACAAAGCCGAAGACCTCCTGCCGCTTTGCCTGATTTGATGGGCACGACCGACCGATGTTAGCGTTCAGCACACTGCTGATGTAACCAGCATGGACAAAGCTTTGTAGCCAGCCTGATTGGAACGAAGGATTGCAGTGTAATAGGCGACATGAAATGAAGCCCGTCCTGGAACGCTCCGGTTTGGCCGTCGAAGGACGAACTCTTGGAGCGCTGGTTCCAGAGTGAACCGCAATCGAACACCGCGGTAGCTGCGCCGACCATGCTCCGCCGCGCACAAAAGCAGTTCCAGCGTTTACGGAAAAATTGAAGGATTTTGGCGATCCCCTGCCGTCGACTTTTATAAGGATATGAAGGCAAAATCAGCGCTAATTCTCAGTGCCGTTGTCGCACTTTTCGCTGACGACGCCCGCGTTCGCTAAGACAACCATGCGGCCAACT
>ERZ1370068.7768-contig-6665_pt1 | contig 64848 bp, 74 predicted proteins | sample MGYA00561227_ERZ1370068 | MGnify/ENA primary metagenome ERZ1370068 (study PRJEB38410, sample SAMEA6850437) | metagenome | study: Metagenomic assessment of the ecological functions of the soil: analysis of the soil microbiota associated with the... | reverse complement strand
GAGGCGCTCGGTGCGCCGGTCGCCGGAGTTCGTCCACCACGGGCTGATCCTCGGCGAGGACGGCAAGAAGCTCTCCAAGCGGGCAGAGGGCGCAACCGTCGGCTTCGCTGCGGACGCGGGCATTCCCGCCGAGGCCGTGCGCCGCTATCTCGACGAGCTCGGCCTCCGCGGCACGACGTCCACTACGACCTGCCGCGGATCCGCCGGCTGGCGATCGAGGCGATCGGCGCGCTCTCCGACGCGTGAGCTGGCGGCGCGCGTGGGCGCGCCGGTGGAGCTCGTGCCCGCGTTGCGAGGAGCGCGCGACCTGAACGAAGCGCGCGAATACGCCGCCTCGATCCTCGAGCGAGCCTGCCTCGGTGGAGGTCGCCTCGCCCGAGACCCTCGAGCGCTTCCGTGAGCTGCTCGTGAGCGGAAACGGCTCCGCCGATCCAAGGAGCTCCTCCGCGAGCTCAAAGCCGTCGGCGGCGACCTGCGCGCCGGTGCGGCTCGCGCTGACCGGCCGCGAGCGCGGCCCGAGCTCTGGGCGGTCGTGGCCGCGCTCCCGCGCGAGGAGGCTCTGCGGAGGATCGATGCGGCTCTATGACACCGCCACCCGCGCGGCTGCAGGAGCTGCCGCCTCCGCCCGGCCCGATGCGCATGTACTTCTGCGGTCCGACCGTCTACCAGCGCATCCACGTCGGCAACGCGCGGCCGTTCGTGCTCTCGATGTGGCTGCAGCGCTGGCTCGAGCACAGCGGCTACGACGTGACGCTGGTCGAGAACATCACCGACGTCAACGACAAGATCTACGCGGCCGCGCCGGGCGACAGCTGCGAAGCTCGCGGCGGACGCGAGCGACTGGTACGTCGAGGACACGAGCGGCCTCGGCCTGGGCCGGCCCGACCGTGAGCCCAAGGCGACCGAGTCGATCCCGGAGATCGTCGGCGATGATCGAGCAGCTCGTAGCGGGCGGGCCACGCCTACCCCGCCGGGGCGACGTCTACTTCCGGGTCGCCAGCTTCCCCGACTACGGCAAGCTCTCGGGCCGGCCACGGCGACGAGAGGCGACGCGCAACCCCTCCGAGGAGGACGAGGACCGGCGAGCTCGAGGAAGATCCCGCGCGACTTCGCGCTCTGGAAGGCGCACAAGGAGGGCGAGGACACCTGGTGGGACTCGCCCTGGGGGCGCGGCCGCCCCGGCTGGCACATCGAGTGCTCGGCGATGGCCGAGATGCACCTCGGGCCCGGCGTTCGAGATCCACGGCGGCGGGCATCGACCTCGTCTTCCCGCACCACGAGAACGAGATCGCCCAGTCGCGCGGCGCTCGGGCACGAGTTCGCGCAGCGTCTGGATGCACAACGGCATGCTGCGGCTCGCCGGCGAGAAGATGTCGAAGTCGCTCGGCAACATCGTCTCTGCTGCGCGAGGCCGCTCGAGAGTGGGGGCGCGAGACGCTGCTCGTCTACTTCCTCGGCGGCCACTGGCGCAAGCCGCTCGACTACTCGGACGAGGTGCTCCGCCAGGCCGCGGCCCAGGCCGAGAGCTTCCGCAACGTCTTCCGGCAACCGTCCGAGCCTGGCGGCGACTGGGAGGCCTTCGCGACCGCGCTCGACGACGACTTCAACACGCCCGAGGCGCTCGCGATCCTGCACGGCTGGCGCAACCACGAGGTGCTGCGGCGCGGCCTGGAGGTGTTCGGGCTCGAGTCCCTCGCCGAGAGCGCATCGGCTCCCGGGGAGCTCGAAGAGCTGGCGCGACAGCGTGCAGAGGCCCGCGGGCGCCGAGATTTCGACGAGGGCGACCGGCTGCGCGGCGGAGATCGAGGCCGCCGGCTGGGAAGTGCGGGACGTGGACGCCGAGCCCGGCTTCCAGCTCGTGCCGAAGCCGTGACGACCGACGCTCGTCTACGGCCGCCGAGCCGTGCGGAGGCCGTCCGCGGACCGCGGCAAGTGTTCGAGCTCTTCGCCACCGAGCGGGCGCTGAAGGCGGAGCGCTGGCTGGCCGAGACCGACGGTGCGAGTGCACGTGAAGCCGGAGCGGGAGCTGAACGCGCTCGCAGGCACCGCCGATCACCAGGGCGTAGTCGCCCGCGTCGAGCCCTTCCGCTACGCCGACGCGCACGAGGTCGCGGCCGGGCCGGCGCCTCTGCTCGCGGTTCCTGACTCCGTGACCGACCCGCGGAACCTCGGCGCGGTTGCGCGGAGCGCCGAGGGAGCCGGTGCCAGCGGGATCGTCCTGCCTGCCCACAACTCGGCGCGCGTGACCGCGGCTGTCTCGCCGCGCCTCGGCCGGCGCTGTCGAGCACCTGCCGATTGCCGTGGTGAAGAACCTCTCGCGCTACCTCGGCGAGATCAAGGGCCCGCGGCTCTGGGTCTGGGCGGCCGCAGGTGAGGCGGAGACGACGATGTGGGACGCCGACCTCCGGGCGGGGTCGCCTTCGTGCTCGGCGCCGAGGGCAGGGCCTCGCGGCCCCTCGTCCGCCGCACCTGCGACGACGCCGTCCGGATTCCGCTCCAGGGGAAGGTCGAGTCGCTGAACGTGAGCGTCGCCGCTGCCCTGCTCCTCTACGAGGCGAGGCGACAGCGCGGTGGCTGAGCCGACGCTGTACCTCTTCGACGGCTACAACCTCCTGCATGCGGGCTCGTTCGACGATCCGCGCGAGCTCGTCGACCGGCTCGCGAGCTTCGTCGCGCTGCACGGCGCCCGCGGCGTCGTGGTCTTCGACGGCGTGGGGAGGACAAGGCGTACGGGCCCGCTCGAGGTGCGGTACGCAGAGCATGCGGACGCGCTCCTGGAGCGGCTGGCCGCCGGAGAACCGCGACGAGCGAGACGGTCTGCCTCGTCTCGTCCGACTCGGCGGTGCGCGGCACGTCGGGCCAGGAGGTGCAGAAGCGCAGCTCTCGAACATTCCTGGGAGACCTCGACGAGCCGGGGCACGTCGAAGCGAAGCCCTCGCAGCTTCGCGATCGCGTAGACGAAGAGACGCGAAAACGTCTTGAGAAGCTGCGCAGAGGCCAGGGTCCGGTTAAGGACAACAACTAGCAAGGTCTTGTAAACGTGTTGGGACCTTGCTATCTTGATCCTCAACCTCAGGGGTGAGGCTTGTGCAGATCGCCCGTCCTCAGCGAGGGGGAAGCCGTGCCCGCTCGAACTGCACAGACCATCCACACCCCGCAAAAGCTCCAGCGGGAGCTCGCCGACCTCCAGCTCGTCATGCGCGCGCGGAACGGCGACGGCAAGGCGCTGGACGAGCTCATGCGCCGCTATCACGGCTTCGTCCGCCTCAAGGCGAGCTCGTACTTCCTCGCCGGCGGCGACGCCGAGGATCTGATCCAGGAAGGGCTGATCGGGCTCTACAAGGCGGTGCGCGACTTCCGCGCCGACAAGGAGACGTCGTTCCGCAGCTTCGCCGAGCTCTGCGTGACGAGGCAGATCATCACCGCGATCAAGACGGCGACCCGCTTCAAGCACGCGCCGCTGAACACCTACGTCTCCTTCAGCCACACACCGGCCGGTCAGGAACCGGACGGCGACTGCAACCTCGGCGACGCCCTGCCCGGCCCGAGCGTGGACGACCCGTCGGTCTGCGTGATCTCGACCGAGGAGCTCCAGAGCCTGGTCTTCACGCTGGGCAGCGGCCTCTCGAAGCTCGAGGCCGACGCGCTCAAGCTCTACCTCGAGGGCGAGTCCTACGAGGAGATGGCAGAGCGGCTCGGCTGCGACACGAAGACGATCGACAACGCGTTGCAGCGCGTGAAGCGCAAGGTGCTGTCGCATCAGCAGTCGCGGCAAGTGCTGCAGTAGCGGTTTGCGGATCGAGATATCTTTGTGATATCAAGATATCTCCATGGCTCGACCGCGACGGGATCAGACTACACCGCCCTCTTCGTACGCATCCCGTCCGCAGAGGCCGAGAAGCTCCACCGCGCCGCTGACGTCCTGGGGACGCCGAAGCGCGAGCTGATCACGAAGCTCGTCGCCCGCTTCGATCCGCACGATCCCGTCTGGACACAGGAGCTCGCCGGCCCTCCGATGCCGGCGAGAGGCGGAGTGGGCTGTCGGCCGGCACTCGTTCCTCCCGACCGAGACCGAAGTGCTGACGCCTGCTCAGCTCGCCGAGCTCCTCCAGGTCGACGAGGAGACGCTGGTGCGCGCTCGCCGAGCGAGGCGAGCTGCCGGCACGCAAGCTCGGCGAGGAGTGGCGATTCTCCCGCTCGGCGATACTCGCCTGGCTCGGCGAGGAGCAGGACGAGGAATGAAGATCGGCCAGGTCGAACGCGCCTGGGCCGCCGAGGCGCTGAGGCCGGCGGTCGGCTGGAAGGTGTGGCGGGTCGAGCACGGCCCTGAGCGCACCCGGCTCCGCAGCGTGCTGTACGGCGACCTCTGGCCGACCCGCGAGCCGTTGCACGCCGAGTGCCGCCGCCTGCTGCGGACGCCCTCACGAGGCGCCGCCCCTGGGTGCGAGTGCGGTCTCCACGCGGGCCGCGAGCTGGCGGCGTGGGAGCACTATCTGACCGTCGGCGACGGCGACCGCGTCTTCGGGCGCGTCCTTCTCTGGGGGCGACGATCGAGGGGAGCGCCGGCTGGCGGGCCGCCCAGGCGCGGCCGGTCGAGATCTTCGTCCCGGCGGCCGTGCCGGACTCCGCCGCGGTCGCGCACGGCCTGCGCGAGTACGGCGTTCCGGTGCACCGCGTCGGCGAGTTCGCGCCGGCACGCGAGGTGGTGTTCGCCGCGTGAGCCCGCAGATCCCGATGGTGATCGAGCACACCTCGCGCGGAGAGCGCTCCTTCGACATCTATTCGCGCCTGCTCAACGAGCGCATCGTGATGGTCGGCAGCGCGATCGACGACCAGGTCGCGAACGTCGTCGTCGCGCAGCTGCTCCACCTCGAGTCCGAGGATCCCGACAAGGACATCTCGCTCTACGTCAACTCGCCCGGCGGCGACGTGTACGCAGGGCTCGCCATCTACGACACGCTCACGTTCGTCAAGCCGGACATCCGCACCATCTGCGTCGGGACCGCGATGTCGATGGGCGCGGTGCTGCTCGCGGCCGGCGCGAAGAGCAAGAGAAGCGCGCTGCCGAACGCGAAGATCCTCATCCACCAGGTCTGACCGGCGGCTTCGGCGGCCAGGCGTCCGACGTCGAGATCCGCGCGCGGGAGGTGCTCGACCTGAAGCGGCGCGTCGAGGCGATCCTCGCCGACCACACCGGGCAACCGCTCGACCGCGTTTCGGCCGATACCGACCGCGACCACTTCATGACCGCCACGGAAGCCAGGGAGTACGGCCTGATCGACGAGGTGATCGAGCACCGCTAGCTTCGACCGGCGGTACGCTGGGCGCCGTGCCGGAGTAGCTCAGCTGGTCAGAGCAACGCCCTTGTAAGGCGTAGGCCGTGGGTTCGAATCCCACCTCCGGCCTCGGCGCATGCGGGTGCCTTGCGATGCCGCGAGATTCAAACCGGTTCGCCGCTCCGTTCGTAGAGCCCCCTGGGCGCGCGAACCTTCGAGGGAAGGAGTGGAAGATGGGAGAGCATCGCTTCGCGCGGCGCCAGACCGTCATGTTGGCGCTGGCGCTCGTTCTCGGCGCAGCCTTGGTCGCGGTATCGCCGTTGACTGCCGCCGAGCGCAACGCATACACCGTGACGCCACTGGTCTCGGACCAGCCTGGAGTGGCGCCGCACACCGACGGGAATCTCGTCAACGCCTGGGGCCTGACCGCCGGGCCGACGACTCCGTGGTGGGTCTCGGACAACGGCACCAACAAGTCGACCCTCTACGGCGGCGACGGGGCGCCGAGAGCGCTCGTGGTGACCGTCGCCGGCGCTCCGACCGGCACCGTGTTCAACAGCACGTCGGCCTTCCTCCTGCCAACCGGAGGCAAGGCGTTGTTCCTCTTCGACGGCGAGGACGGCGTGGTCAGGGCTGGAACAGCGCTCAGGGCACGACGGCGATCGTCGTCAGTGACCGCTCCGACGTGGGGGCGATCTACAAGGGCCTCTCGATCGCGGACACCGCGGCCGGGCCTCGCCTCTACGCGGCCGACTTCCACAACGCACGGATCGACGTCTTCGACGGTAGCTTCGGGCTCGTCCCGACAGCGGGTTCGTCGACCCGGCGCCTGCCGGCCGGCTACGCACCGTTCAACGTCCAGACGATCGGTGACCGGGTGTTCGTCGCATACGCCAAGCAGGACGAGGACGCAGAGGACGAGATCGCCGGTCAGGGCCTCGGCTTCGTCGACGTCTACGACACGCAGGGCAACCTCCTGGATCGCGTGGCGCAACGCGGCCAGCTGAACGCGCCGTGGGGCCTCGCCCTGGCACCGGAGAGCTTCGGCCGCTTCGGCGGCGACCTGCTCGTCGGCAACTTCGGCGACGGCAACATCAACGCTTACGAGGAGCTGTCCAACGGGCACTTCGCGCATCGCGGCGAGCTTCGCGGCAGCGATGGCAAGCCGCTCGCGATCGACGGGCTCTGGGCGCTTCAGTTCGGCAACGACAACGCAGCCGGATCGTCCAAGACGCTCTTCTTCACGGCCGGGCCTGACGAAGAGAGCCACGGCCTGTTCGGCTCGATCATCCCGAACTAGCGGAGAGAGGCGGCGGCGCGCGGTTGCGGCCCGCGCGCCGACCGTTCACCCCAGGGCCTGATTCAGGTCTCGCCAGAGCTCGTCGACGTCCTCGAGTCCAACGCTCAAACGGAGCAGCCCCGGCGGGACGCGCGTCGCCTTCCCACCGGGAACGGCTCTCGAGCACGGAGTCCACGCCGCCGAGGCTCGTTGCGTTCGTGATCTGCCGCAGCGACGTCTCGACCCGATGGGCCGCGCCGCCGTCGGCGACGTCGAACGAGAGCAGGCCGCCGAAGGCCGGGTAGCGCACGGTCGAGACGGCCGGGTGGCCTCGAGCCGTTCCGGCGACGCACGGTCGCGCTCGCGGTGTGCCGTTCCATCCGTGCGGAGAGCGTCTTCAGGCTGCGGGAGAGCAGCCAGCACGGGTCCGGGGCGGCGACGATCCCGGCTCGGCTACGGAAGTCACGCAGCGCCGCCGCGTCCTCGGGCGAGCGGCATGCGACCGCACCCAGCAGCACGTCGTGGTGGCCGCCGAGGAACTTGGTCGCGCTGTGGAGGGCAAAGTCCGCGCCGCGCTCGAGCGGCCGCAGGTAGACGGGGGTGGCCGCGGTCGAGTCGACGACGACGCGGGCGCGGTGGGCCGCGGCCGCCTCGAGGTCGGGCATGGTCAGGAACGGGTTCGACGGCGCCTCCGAGCCAGATGAGGTCGGCGCCGTCCGGCGGTGGCCCGGTCTGGTCGAACTCGACGAAGCGCAGGCCCCAGCGCTCGAGGCTGCGGAAGAGCACCGCCGTCCCGTAGTACGCCCCCTCGGCCAGCGCGATCGTCTGGCCCGGGCTCCAGCACGCCGAGTACGAGCGCGGTAGCCGCCCCGGTCCCGGACGGGAAGAGCAGCGCCTCGCCGCCCTCGAGCTCACCGAGTGCGCCGCTCGGCCGCGAGCCCGTTCGGGTGGGCGTAGCGCTGGTAGTACAGCTCCCCGGCTCGCCCTCCCGGTAGGGCCAGATCGTCGAGCGGTCGAGCGGCTCCACGGCGCGCACTCTAAGTCCCGGCAACGGTTCCAGCTTGACGACGTCTGGCGGTCTTGCCTAATCTCCAGCAACTCCGTGGACAAACTAGAGAAGATAAGGAGCATGAATGAGAGTTATTTGGATTGCTTTGCTCGGGGTCGCGGCTTCTGGCCGGCTCGGCGGCCGGCGCGTCGAAGGGCGGGTCGGTCGACTCTTGTCGCGTATTCGACGCCGAAGGACGCGTACGGCAAGATCATCTCGGCCTTCCAGAAGACCTCGGCAGGCAGCGGCAGCCGAGCTTCAGCCAGTCGTACGGCGCCTCAGGCGACCAGGCCCGCGCGGTGGCGGCCGGCCAGGATGCCGATCTCGTCGCGCTCTCGCTCGACCCGGACGTCGAGCCTGCTCGTCGGGAAGGGGCTCGTTCCCGAAGAACTGGAACGCGAACTCGCACCAGGGCATCGTCTCCGACTCGGTCGTGGTCTTCGTCGTCCGCGACGGCAACCCGAAGCACATCAAGGGCTGGGGCGACCTGGTCAAGCCGGGCGTCCAGGTGATCACGCCGAACCCGTTCACCTCGGGCGGCGCCCGCTGGAACGTGATGGCCGCCTACGGCGCGCAGCGACGTGCCGGCAAGACGGACAAGCAGGCGATCGCGTACCTCTACAAGTTCTTCAAGCACGTCCCGGTGCAGCCCGATAGCGCGCGCTCGGCGCTGCAGATCTTCGCGCAGGGCAAGGGCGACGTGCTGCTCACGTACGAGAACGAGGCGATCTACGCGGAGAAGAAGGGCGTCCACACCGAGTACCGGACCCCGAAGTCGACGCTCCTGATCGAGACCCCGGTGGCTTTGACCAAGAGCGGGCGCTGAAGCAAGCCTGCTGCGAAGGCCTTCTTACAAGTACCTCTGGTCGTCCACGGCCCAGAAGGCGTTCGCCGACCAGGGCTACCGCCCGGTGGTCAAGAGCGTCGGCGACGGGCTACCACTTCTTCAAGCCGCCGCGGCCTCTTCACGATCAGCTCGGCGAAGCTCGGGCTGAACGGCTGGACGAAGGTGAACAAGCGCTTCTTCCACCCCGAGCAAGGGGATCATGGCCAAGATCGAGAGGTCGATTGGCCAGTAACGCCGCAGCTCTCGAAGCGCCCGCCAGCGCAGGTCGTCTCACGCGCCGGCGGCGCCGTCGCCAGGGGCATGGCCATGGGCTACCTCAGCGTGGTCGTGCTGCTGCCGCTCGCGGCGCTGATCTGGAGCTCGCGGGCCGGACGGCCTCGACTCGAGTTCTGGCACCAGGCGACCCGGCCGGAGGCGCTCGCGGCGCTTGAAGCTGACGCTCGGCGTGCGCGGCCGTCTGCGCCGCTGGTCAACGCCGTCGCGCGGCACCGCGATCGCCTGGGTGCTCGTGCGCGACAGGTTCCCGGGCAAGAGCACCGTCGACGCGGTCATCGACCTGCCGTTCGCGCTGCCGACGATCGTCGCCGGCCTGACGCTGCTTGCGCTCTACGGGCCCGGTGGGCCGTTCGGCATCGACGTCGCCTTCACGCGCACTGGCGCTGCTGGTCGCGCTGCTGTTCGTGACGCTGCCGTTCGTCGTCCGCGCGGTGCAGCCGGTGCTGCTCGAGCTCGACACGGAGATGGAGGAGGCGGCCGCCTCGCTCGGAGCGCGGCTCGATCGCGATCTTCCGCCGGATCGTCTTCCCGAACCTGCTGCCCGGCGATCCTCTCCGGCGTCGCGCTCGCGTTCGCGCGCGCCGTCGGCGAGTTCGGCGCGGTCGTGCTCATCTCCGGGAACATCCCTTCAAGACCGAGGTCTCGTCCGTCTACATCTTCGGGCAGCTGCAGTCCGGCAACGGGACCGGAGCAGCCGCGCGTCTCGGTCGTGCTGCTCGCGATCTCGCTCGGCGTGCTCCTGCTGATCGGCGCCTTCCGGCGCTGGAGGACGAGGCACGACCGTGTCTAGATATGCCCTGCGCTTCGGCGTCGCTCGGCTACCTCGCGCTGATCCTGCTGGTGCCGGTCGGATTCGTCTTCTACCGCGCGTTCGAGCACGGCGTCGGCCCGCGCCTGGGACGCGGTCACCGACCCACCAGGCCGTGCACGCGCTCGAGCTGACGCTCCTGATGGCGGCGATCGCGGTGCCGGTCGAACACGATCTTCGGCGTGATCACTGCGCGCTCGCGCTCGTGCGCACGCCGCTTCCCGGGCGCGGCCTCGTGAACGCGATCGTCGACCTGCCGCTCGCGCTTTCGCCGGTGGTCGTCGGCCTTGCCCTCTTCCTGCTCTACGGGCGCGGGGGCTGGCTCGGCGGCCTCGCCGACCACGGCGATCAAGATCCTCTTCGCCGTTGCCAGGGATGGTGCTCGCGACGATGTTCGTCTCGCTGCCGTTCGTCGTGCGCGAGGTCGTGCCGGTGCTGCGCGAGATCGGGACCGAGCAGGAGCAGGCAGCCGAGACGCTCGGCGCGTCGCCCTTCCAGACCTTCTGGCGGATCACCTTGCCCGCGATCCGCTGGGCTGTTGCCTACGGCGTCGTGCTCACGACCGCCCGCGCGATCGGCGAGTTCGGCGCCGTCAGCGTCGTCTCCGGCAGGATCGAGGGCCAGACCGAGACCCTGCCGCTCTACGTCCAGGCGCAGTTCGAGCAGTTCGACACGTCCAGGGCGCCTACGCCGCATCGGTGGTGCTGGCGCTGATCGCCGTCGCGACGGTCGTCGGCCTGCGCGCTCGTCCATCCCGCGAGAGGAGCGCTAGATGGGCATCGCAGCCATCGACGTGACCAAGCGGTTCAGCGGCTTCACCGCGCTGGACGACGTCTCCGTCGCGATCCCGGAGGGCTCGCTCACGGCGCTGCTCGGCCCGAGCGGCAGCGGCAAGTCGACGCTGCTGCGCGTGATCGCCGGCCTCGAGCAGCCCGGACGTCGGGCCAGGTGCTGACTCGGGAACGAGGACGTCACCGAGACCGGCCGGCACGCGCCGCGCGGCGTCGGCATGGTCTTCCAGCACTACGCCGCCTTCAAGCACATGACGGTCTGGGACAACGTCGCGTTCGGGCTGACGATCCGGAAGCGGCCCAAGGCGGAGATCTCGCGAGCGGGTCGCACGAGCTGCTCGAGCTCGTCCAGCTCGAGGGGCTCGCGAAGCGCTATCCGTCACAGCTCTCGGGCGGCCAGCGCCAGCGGATGGCGCTCGCCCGCGCGCTCGCGGTCGAGCCGCAGCGTGCTGCTCCTCGACGAGCCGTTCGGCGCCCTCGACGCCCGCGTGCGCAAGGAGCTGCGCGCCTGGCTGCGCCGCCTCCACGACGAGGTGCACGTGACGACGATCATCGTCACGCACGACCAGGAGGAGGCGATGGAGGTCGCCGGCCAGATCGTGGTGCTGAACGACGGCCGGATCGAGCAGGTCGGCTCGCCGCGCGAGCTCTACGAGCAGCCGGCGAACGAGTTCGTGATGAGCTTCGTCGGCCCGGTCAACCGCGCTCGGCGACACCTTCGTGCGCCCTCACGACCTCGAGGTGCGCTCGAGCCGGACGGACGGCTCGGCCGGAGGCGATGGTCGAGCGTGTCGTCCACCTCGGCTTCGAGGTGCGGGTCGAGCTCGTCCGCGAGGACGGCCAGCACCTCCTCGTCGCAGCTGACGCAGGAAGAGGCGGAGCAGCTCGAGCTCGAGCGCGGCCAGATCGTCTACGTGCGGCCTCGGCACTCGACGGTCTTCAGCCCGCGCTCAGTGCGGCAGCCAGGCGTCCGGGTCGGCGGCGATCAGGGCCGACGTTGTCGGGCAGCTTGCCCGCCGCGAGGTCGGCGAGCGTGACGGTCTCCAGCACCGCGCGCAGGTTCGCCCGAACCGCGATCCAGACGTCCCGTAGCGGCTCGGCGGCGCCGGCGTACTCGACCTGTTCCGGACGCTCTCCACGGACGTTGGCGATCGGGCCCTCGACCGCGCGGATCACCTCGGCGAGCGACGATCTCGGTCCGGCTCCTTCGCCAGCCAGTAGCCGCCCTCCGCGCCGCGCTGGCTCTGCACGAGCCCGGCGTGCTTGAGGTCGAGCAGGATGTTCTCGAGGAACTTAAGCGGGATCTTCTGAGCCTGGGCGATCCGATCGCCCTTTGCGGCACTCCGCTTGGCGCCGCTGCGAGCTCGGCTCCCGCACGCAGCGGCAGTAGTCCACCTTCGCCGAGACCCGCATCGTCCGTGATTGTGGCACGCGTCTTGCTTCCGGGGCGCGGCGGCGGCCCTGGGCGCGGCTTCGACCGGTCCCTCCGGCCGACGACCCGGTTCTTGCCGGCGCGCTTCGCCTCGTAGAGCGCCTCGTCGGCGGCGGCCACGAGCCCTTCGGCCGTGGCCAGTTCGCCCTTCACTGCGACGCCGAAGCTCGCCGTCACCTTGAGCAGGCGTCCGTCGGGCAGCTCGGTCCGAGCCTCGGAGACGGCGAGGCGCAGGCGCTTCGCGAGCTGCGTCGCGCCCTTTGAGATCGCTCTCGGGGACGAGCACGACGAACTCCTCGCCGCCGTAGCGCGCCGGCGAGGTCGATCTGGCGCACACCGGAGCCGAGCACCTCGCCGACCGTGCGAAGAACGGCGTCGCCTGCCGGGATGACCGTGGGTGTCGTTCACCTGCTTGAAGTCGTCGAGGTCGAGCAAGACCAGCGCGAGCGAGTCGCCGATCCGGTGGGCGCGGCGCCATTCGAGCGCGAGCTCCTCGTCGAAGAGTGCGGCGGTTCGCGAGCCCGGTGAGGGAATCGGTCGCGGCCTGCGAGGCGACGCGACGGAAGTCGCCCAGCATGCGCAGGAGCGGGCCGGCGAACATGAGCGCGACGAGGACGAGCAGCGCGAAGGACCCGAGGGCGGCGTAGCGGATGCGCTGCCTGTACGGCGCCACGTTTCCGTCGATCGCCTCCTGTGGGCGCAGTGCCAGCAGGCGGGCGCCGCCCGCGTCCTCGACCGCCGTCGCCAGCGACCGGTAGCGGGTGCCCTGCAGCCGAACGGTGCGCCCGTGGCTCGCGAACGCGACGCTCGTGCCGAGCAGGCGGCCGTGCTCGACGAGCACGAGTCGGTCTCCGCGCGAGTGCGGGCGCGTTTCCTGTCAGGCGCCGACTCAGCCGCTGGTCGAGCGGCTTAGCGGCGACGACCTTGCCGATCCGGCGCCCGTTCACCGTCAACCAGACCGAGCGTTGGAGGACGTTCGCGCTCGGCGCCGCCCCCAGCCGGCGGTTGTTCAGAACGAACGAGACGTCGCGCTCTTCCCGTGCGATGCGGGCGAGCGCGGCCGGCCTCGGAGTGATGAAGGCGCGCTGTACGTCCGGCGAGCGCGCGAGGTCGGCGGCGCGGTTCGAGGCCTGGTCGCCCATGCGGGTGAGCTCGCGTAGGCCGCTCTGGAGCTCGGTGCGCAGCGCCGTATCGGCCTGAGCCCGCTCGTTGCGGAGCGCGTTCGCCTCGAGGATTCGAACAGTCGAGGCGATCGGGATGGCGCCTCACGATCAGGACGCCGATGATGAGCTGGATGCCGGCGCGGCGCGCGATCGGAGACCTGGCACGACGCGGCCGCCGGGCGGTTTCCCTGCCCGGACGCAGCGCTGGTGGCTGTGGCCGCAGGGCTCATCTAGGGGGTATCGGCGCGACAAACGGCCCGCTTGAGCCGTTCTGCGGCCCGGGACGGGAGCTCAGAACTCCTTGTCGGACGCGCCGGACTCGTTGACGGTGTTCGCCGGCCCCATCCAGACCATCGTGGCCGGGCCGGCCTTCTCCTTGGCGTGGCCGCTGAGGCGTGCCGAGCACGACGGTGATCGTGTTGCCAACGGCGGTCATGACCGAGGAGTTGAAGTCCGCGTTGTTGGTGTAGTCGCCGTGGAGGCTGACGAAGCCGAGCTCGAAGAGCGTCGCACCGGTCGAGGTGCTGCGGACGCTGACCACGTCGTTCTTCGCGTTGTTCGTGAAATGGACGGTGACGAGCGTCGCAGAGCCGTTCCACCCGGCCAGGACGAGTGACGGCACGACTGCGCCCGCGAAGGTGTACGTGATCGAGTCGCCACTTTCGGCCTTGCCCGTCTTGGCGCCGTTGTTCCGGGTCTGGACGTCGAGTGCCGCCGGCATCGAGGCAGCCGGAGGAGGAGGCGGCGGTGGGGAGGCCAGGCGGCGGCGATCCACCGGCCGGCGGAGGCGAAGGAGGCGGAGGCGGCGGGGGTGGTGACCCAACCGTGGAGGAGGAGGCGGAGGCAGCGGGGCAGCCGGCCCAGGAGGAGGCGGAGGGGGCGGAGCAGTCGGGAGGGGCGGAGGCGGCGAGGTCGGTGTCGAGGGCAGCAGGCGGAGGAGGCGGCGGCGGAGACTGAGGCGGAGCCGGCGCACGGGGAGAGGAGGCGGCGGAGGAGGCGGCGGAGGCGGCGGGGCCGAGCTCGAGGCCGGCACCGACGTCGTCGGAACGCTGAGCGGCGTCATGGTCGGGTCGCTCGCAGAAGAGTCCGAAGCGGCGGCGATCGTGATCGCACCTCGGCCGGGCCCGCCGGCGTCGCCCGATCGCCTCGTCGATCCGTTGCGTGCGGAGACGCGAATCAGGACCGCTCGCGGAGCAGCCGCACCTTCTCGCACGATCGCCGGGCTCACGGTCGCCGCCGCGACGGTCTCGGCCACGCTGCCGCGATCGTCGCTTCCGCCGGGCCTGTGACCGCCCGTTCCGCTACCCGCGATCGCCGAGCCGAAGACAACGTCACGTGCGACGCCGTCGGCGCTGCCGGCGCTCGAGAGCTCGGCGAAGATCGGAAGCCCGATCGTCAGCCACATCCAGGGTGACCAGGGGCAGCGCAAGCGCAACGGGTGCCAAACGGGTCAGATCGCAGCAGCACGGCGCGAGGCGCCGGCAGCCGCCGGGGTCGATCGATGTATCGCCGCATGTCCTTCCTTTGCCGCAGTTCAGCCTTCGGAGGCTAGGTCGGTTTCGGCGGCCGAAAGTCCCCCGGAAAGGTGATCCGTTCGACCCCCTTTCGGGGATTTCTCCCGGCACGGCCGGCGGTCGCGGCGTTACGCTCGGCGCGTGTCGACCGAGATGGACTCGACCGAGGCGAAGCTCCACCGGCTGGGTGAGCTGCGCGAGCAGGCGGCGCACGCGGGCAGCGACAGCGCCGTCGAGCGGCAGCGATCCCAGGGAAAGCTCCTCGCCCGCGAGCGCGTGGAGAAGCTGCTCGACCCGGGCTCCTTCGTCGAGCTCGACCGCTACGTGCGCCACCGCGAGGCCGAGTTCGGGATGCGCGAGAAGCGACCGTACGGCGACGCGGTGGTCACCGGCTACGGGACGATCTTCGGCCGCCGGGTCTTCGTGTTCTCGCAGGACTTCACCGTCTTCGGCGGCAGCCTCTCCGAGGTCTTCGCCGAGAAGATCTGCAAGGTGATGGACTTGGCCGCGAAGCTGGGGTGCCCGGTGATCGGGATCAACGACTCCGGCGGCGCGCGGATCCAGGAGGGCGTCGTCTCGCTGGCGGGCTACGCGGAGATCTTCTGGCGCAACGTGCAGGCCTCGGGCGTGATCCCGCAGATCAGCCTGATCATGGGCCCGTGCGCGGGCGGCGCCGTCTACTCGCCTGCGATCACCGACTTCGTCCTGATGGTCGGAGGGCGCGTCGTACATGTTCATCACCGGCCCCGACGTGGTGAAGACCGTCACCGGCGAGGAGGTCAGCTTCGAGGAGCTCGGCGGAGCGATCGACCCACGCGACCAAGTCGGGCGTTGCCCACTTCGTCGCTCCCGACGAGGACGCCTGTCTCGAGGACGCGCGCTACCTGCTCTCGTTCCTGCCGCAGAACAACGTCGAGCCGCCGCCGTACTCGGAGCCGGCCGATCCGCCGAGCCGCGAGGATCCCGAGCTCGACACGCTCGTGCCCGACGACCCCGCCAAGCCCTACGACATGAAGGAGGTCGTCGAGCGCGTCTTCGACGACGGCGAGTTCCTCGGAGGTGCACGAGCGCTGGGCCGAGAACATCGTCTGCGGCTTCGCCCGCCTGAGCGGCCACCCGGTCGGAGTCGTCGGCAACCAGCCGCGCTCGCTGGCCGGGGTGCTCGACATCGACTCGTCGGTCAAGGCAGCCCGCTTCGTGCGCACCTGCGACGCGTTCAACATCCCGCTGGTCACGTTCGTCGACGTGCCGGGCTTCCTGCCGGGGACCGCGCAGGAGTGGGGCGGGATCATCCGGCACGGCGCGAAGCTGCTCTACGCCTACGCCGAGGCGACGGTGCCGAAGCTGGCGGTGATCACGCGCAAGGCGTACGGCGGCGCGTACGACGTGATGAGCTCGAAGCACATCCGGGCCGACTTCAACTTCGCCTGGCCGACCGCCGAGGTGGCGGTGATGGGGCCCGAGGGGGCCGTCAACATCGTCTTCCGCAAAGAGCTCGAGGGCGCCGACGACGCGGAGGCTCGGCGGGCGGAGCTGATCGACGACTACCGCGAGCGGTTCGCCAACCCATACGTGGCCGCCGAGCGCGGCTACGTCGACGACGTGATCGAGCCGCGCCGTACTCGCGCGGTGCTGGCCGACGCGCTCGAGACGACGCTGACCAAGCGCGAGCGCCGGCCGCCGCGCAAGCACGGCAACATCCCGCTCTAGCCGGGCTCGAGGCTCAGATCGCTCAGGAAGCCAGAGCCGCAGTCGCGGCAGATTCGACGTCGAGCTCGAGCTCGACGGCGAAGGCGGCCACGATCTCGGGGTCGAACTGCGAGCCTGAGCAGCGCTTGAGCTCGGCGATCGCCTGCTCGGGCGCGACTCTGCGGCGGTAGACCCGCTCCGAGGTCATCGCGTCGTAGGCATCCGCGACGAAGATGATGCGCGCGCCGAGGGGAATGGTCTCGCCGGGCAGGCCGTCCGGGTACCCGCTCCCGTCCCAGCGCTCGTGGTGGTGGAGCACCCAGTCGGCGACGGGGTCGACCCCGAGGCTCTCGAGCATCCGGAATCCGATCTGCGGATGGCGCTCGAGCACCAGCCGCTCCGGGTCGGTGAGCGGGCCGGGCTTGCGCAGGATCTCCTCCGGGATCGCGAGGCTTGCCGAGGTCGTGCAGGCTCGCGGCGAGCCGGGTGAGCTCGATCTCCTCGTCGGGGAGGCCCAGCCGCCGCGCGGTGCGCGCTGCGAGCTCGGCGACACGCTGGGAGTGGCTGCCCGTATAGACGTCGCGGGCGTCCACGGCCCGGGCGAGGCTGGCGGCTGCGCGGAAGCGGGCGGCGCGGTCGGGGCCGCCGGCCAGCCGCTTGAGCTCGGCGAGCTCGATCACGTCGGGCCGGTAGGCGCGGACGCGGTTCTTGCCGTACTCCTTGGCCCAGTAGAGGCGCTGTCGGCGAGTCGCACCAGCTCGTCGCGCTCGTCGGCGTGCTGAGGCGAGATGGCGACGCCGACGCTGACGGTGACGAGCTCCACCTGCTCGAGCTTCAGCGCCGCGATCCGCTCGACGATCGACGATGCGGCGATGAGCGCTGCGTCCTCGTCGTAGCCGGGAAGGAGGAGTGCGAACTCGTCGCCACCGAGGCCGGAAGGCCTCGCCGGTCTGGCGCAGCCGCGACGCCACCTGCGAGAGGACTCGGTCGCCGGCCGGGTGGCCGAAGCGGTCGTTGATGCGCTTGAAGTCGTCGACGTCGACGAGACAGAGCGAGAGCAGGAGACGCACGCTCGTGCGCGTACCGCAGCTCCCGCTCGAGGCATTCGTGGAAGTGCCGGTGATTCCCCAACCCTGTCAAGGGGTCGGTCAGCGCGAGGCGCATGGCGCGCAACGCACGGACGATCGCGCGCTGGTAGAGCTGGATCGCGAGCAGCGGGCCGACGAGCGCCACCGAGAGGAAGGGCGAGCGCTGCCAGAGCACGACCAGCATCAGCGCCGCCGAGGCCATCAAGGAGAACGGCACGATCGTCCAGCGGACGTTCGTGCGGGCGAGCGCGAAGAGCGAGCGGCGCGAGCTCACGGCCACGACGGCGGTGATCAAGATCAGGTTGACGGTGTACTGGGCGGACGCGGCCGCGCCGACGCGGGCGAGCACCCCATCGGCGCCTTCTCCATGTAGCGGCGCCGAGACGGCTCCGGCGGCCGTGGCTGCCAGCGCGAGGACGGAGACGTTGTACGCGATCCTGATCGGCGGACGGTGCTCGATCAGCTGCGTGATCGCGGGCGCCAGGAACACGACGAGCAGGCCCGCCGCCCAGCCGAAGAGCACGATCGAAGCGACTCCGAAGACGAAGGACAGCGACACGCCGCCGGTGTCGACCCTTCGACGGGCACCGGGAACCGATCGGCGAGCGTCGAGGCGCAAAGGAGCGCGGCGAGCCCGACGAGCGTCGTCGTCTTGTGCGGCGTGACCGCGAAGGCCGCGGCCGCGGCGCACGCGACGCCGAGGCCCGCGGCGCACACGGGCACGATGACTGCCAAGAGCCGCGGCGGCGGCAAGGCGCGGCGAGTCACTCCGGCGCTACCAGTACAGGTTGTAGCTACCTAGAGAGTCTTCATAGCCAAGGCCGCCGAGCGCCAAGAGGATCAGCGCGAGGATGGCGGCAATGACGACGAGACGGTGGTTCCAGTGCAACATCGTCAACCTCCCCACGACATGTATCAGGTCGGCCTCGATTGTCGAATGCCCGGGAACGCTCGGCATCCCCGGAAGGGGACTTGCGCTGCAATTCGCCGATTACGGCTCTAGCTCGAAGGGACCAGGCCGGCCTCTGCCAGAGGCCGTCGTCCCAGGCGAACTGCTGCCGGTACCAGCCGGTGAGCGGGCTGAGCGACACGCCCTGGCCGGAGGGTGGATCATCCAGCCGCCGCCGAGAGCGATCCCCATGTGGCCGACGGAGCCCGGCTTCGAGCGCGGCCCGTTCGGCCCGAAGAAGACGAGGTCTCCAGGAGCGAGCTTCGCGAACGCGATGCGCTTGCTCTTCGGCACCTCGCCGCTCATCTGGTAGGTCGTGCGGCCTTTGAGCGTCGCCGCGAGAGCCGCGCCGCCGGGGTAGGCCTGAAGCTTGTACACGCGCCAGACGAAGCCGGAGCAGTCTGAAGCCGCCGGGCGCGCTCACGCCGAATGGAGACTCCGGCGCTTCGCCTCGTGCCGCCCCAGACGTAGGGAAGCCGATCAGCTGACGGCCGTGTTGAGCACGCGCTTCTGCCAGGCAGTGAGCTGCGGAAGCGCGAACGACGCGGCCGCGGTTTCGGCGTAGTCGTGCTCCCAGCCGGCGAAGTGGAGGATCCTCGAGACCGAGTAGGCGGTCTCCGCCCGCGTGATCGGGTCGCTGGGCAGGAGCTCGAGATCGTCTTGCTTGATTGGATGGTCGGTACGAAGGCCGAGCAGGCGCGCGACGGTCTCGGTGCCGAACCGAGACGGGGCTGCCGAGACCCGCGGCCTTCGCCCCGGCGGAGAAAGCGGCAGCCGCATCGGAGAGCTGCAACGTCCGCACGAGCTTCGCGTCGAGCTGCGTCACCGTCACGGGCGCCGTCGGGTTCGCGGGAACGGTGGCCGGCTGCTTGGTGAGGCCTGAGACGAGAGACGCGAGCTCGCCCTGGGTCAGGTCGTCGCCGCCGCGGAAGGCCGCCACGGTCTTCGCCATCAGGCCGTGGGCGACCACGTAGCGAATGTGGGTCTGGGCCCACGAGACCGTGGGAGCAGGGCCGGTCGCGCCGCGGCTCTTTCCCGGATCGGCGATCTTCGAGGCCGAGGCGGAGGAGGCGGCGAACAGCGCGCAGCAGGTGACGAGGGCGAGGAAACGGCTCATCCCGCCGTTCGTATCGTCCGTCGGCCCGCACGGCTTTAGGCTCTTGGGCCGTGGACGCGGAGATCAGGCCCGAGCCGAGCAGCGAGGAGCGCGAGCTCATCCTGCGCGCTCTCGAGGAGCAGCTCGCGCGAGACGGCCGTCCGGCCGCTTACCGGAAGCGCTTGGCGCGAGCTGGGGATCCGCGAGAACACGGACGACGAGGAGCCGGACTAGGGCGAGACCGGCCGGCTCGCGCAGGAGGCCCGGCGCAACGCGGGCGTAGTCCAGCCCCGAGAGCCACGTGAGCACGAGGGCGACGAGCAGCGCCCACCAGGCAACCTGGTCGTCCCAGGCTCCGGCGGCCGCGAACCCGCCGATCGCCGCAGCGGTCGCCTGCGACCACGTCTTCAGCTTGCCCAGGTCGCGCGCCTGCATCACGACTCCGCGCTCGAGCGCCGCGAGGCGCAGGCCCGAGACGAGGAACTCGCGGGCGACGATCGCTGCGACCATCCAGCCCGGGAAGACGTCCTGGTCGATGAGCACGATCAGCACGGTCAGCACGAGCAGCTTGTCCGCGACCGGGTCGAGCAACGAGCCGAGCGGCGACGTGTGACCGGTCCGCCGGGCGATCCGGCCGTCGAGCCAGTCGGTGCTCATCGCGGCGATGAAGACGCCCGTCGCCCACCAGTCGTGGTTGGGGAAGTCCCAGACGAACAGGACGACCACGAGCGGCACCGCCGCGGCGCGGGCGAGCGTCAACTGATCCGCCAGGCTCATCGTGCGGGGAGAATACGGCCGTGCCGCCCTTCTCGAAAGTGCTCGTGGCCAATCGCGGCGAGATCGCGATCCGGGTCTTCCGTTCCCTGCGCGAGCTCGGCATCGGCACGGTTGCCGTCTACTCGGAGGCCGACCGTAGCTCGCTCCACGCCGCCTCGGCCGACGAGGCCTACCTGGTCGGCGCCGGACCGCCCGCCGAGAGCTATCTCAACCAGGAACGGCTGCTCGAGGTCGCGCGTCGCGCCGGCGCCGAGGCCGTTCACCCGGGCTACGGCTTCCTGGCCGAGAACGCCGGGTTCGCGCGGGCCGTCGCTCGAGCGGGGCTCGTGTGGATCGGGCCGCCGGCGGACGCCATCGAGGTGATGGGCTCGAAGACGGCGGCGCGTGAGCGGATGGCCGCGGCGGGCGTTCCCGTCGTCCCCGGCACGACCGAGCCGGTGACCTCCGCCGACGAGGTGATCCGCCTCGGCGACGAGCTCGGCTGGCCGATCGCGATCAAGGCCGCGGCCGGCGGCGGCGGCAAGGGGCTCAAGGTCGTGCTCGCTGCCGCCGAGGCCGAGCGCGCGCTTCGAGTCGGCCCGGCGCGAGGGCGAGGCGTACTTCGCCGACCCGACGGTCTACGTCGAGCGCTACCTCGAGGACCCACGCCACGTCGAGGTGCAGGTGCTCGCCGACGCCCACGGCAACGTCATCCATCTCGGCGAGCGGGACTGCACGATCCAGCGCCGCCACCAGAAGCTCGTCGAGGAGACGCCGTCGCCGGCGGTCGACGACGAGCTGCGCGCGCGGATCGGCGAGATCGCCGTCGAGGCGGCCCGCGCGGTCGGCTACCGCAGCGCCGGGACGATCGAGGGCCTGCTGTCGGCCGAGGGCGAGTACTTCTTCCTCGAGATGAACACCCGCATCCAGGTCGAGCACACGGTCACCGAGATGGCCACCGGGACTCGACCTCGTCCGCGAGCAGGTGCTGATCGCCGCCGGAGAGCCGCTCGGCATTCGCCAGGAGGACGTTCGCCTGATCGGGACACGCGATCGAATGCCGGATCAACGCGGAGGATCCCGCCAACGGCTTCCTCCCGAGCCCGGGCCGGATCACGAGCTACCGCGAGCCGGCCGGCCCGGGCGTGCGCGTCGACTCGGGCGTGATCGCCGGCTCCGAGGTCCCGGCGCTCTACGACCCGCTTGGTCGCGAAGCTGATCGTCCACGGCGTCGACCGCGAGCACGCGCGGCGGAGAATGCTCCGCGCGCTCGGCGAGTTCGAGATCGGCGGCATCACCACGCTGCTCGGCTTTCACCGTGCGCTGCTCGAGCACCCGTGCTTCGCCGAGGGCGCCACGTGTCACGGCGTCGTCGACTCCGAGGAGCTGGCGGAGCGTGCCGAGGAGCTTTCTCGGGACAAGGCCACGGCACCGGCGGCGCTGGACGGGTCGGCGCCCAGGGCCCGGCTCACGACGGTCGAGCTCGACGGGCAACGGTACGAGGTGACGAGCCTCGTGCCGGAGCCTCCCTACGCGGAGCTCGCCAGGCGCCGTCGAGCAGCGGTCCGCCGGTACGGGTCACGGGGGTGTGAGGACGCGGTCGTGACACCGATGCAGGGCACCGTGCTCGCGGTCGAGGTTGCCGAAGGCGACGAGGTCGAGGCCGGTCAGGTGATCTGCGTCGTCGAGGCGATGAAGATGGAGAACGAGATCGCGGCCCATCGTGCGGGCGTCGTCACCGAGCTCGCGATCGAGCCGGGTCAGACGGTGAGCAGCGGACAGGTGCTCTGCGTGGTCGCCGAGCCGGACGGCTGAGACCCACCCCTTCGACTAGCATCCGCCGCCGTGGATCTCTACGAGTACCAGGGCAAGGAGCTGTTCCGGCGCTTCGGAATCCCCGTCTCCGAAGGCCGGCTCGCGACGACGCCGGCCGAGGCGCGGGCCGCCGCCGAGGAGCTCGGCGGCCGGTCGTCGTCAAGGCCCAGGTGCTCACCGGCGGGCGCGGAAAGGCGGGCGGAATCAAGCTCGCCGACGGGCCGGAGGACGCCGAGGGCAAGGCCGAGGAGATTCTCGGCCTCGACATCAACGGCCACGTCGTGCGCAAGCTCTGGATCGAGCAGGCCTCGGAGATCGACAAGGAGTACTACCTCTCGATCACCTTCGACCGCGGCGCGAAGCAGTCGCTGTTCATGCTCACGACCGAGGGCGGGGTCGAGATCGAGGAGGTCGCCGAGAACAACCCGGACGCGCTTTCGCGCCTGCACGTCGATCCGCTCGAGGGCTTCCAGCCCTACCAGGCTCGTCGCCTGATCTACGGCGCCGGGATCGGCGACCCGGACGAGCAGAAGCAGATCCTCGACATCGTCGGGAAGCTCTACGCGTGCTTCGTCGAAACGGACGCCATGCTCTGCGAGATCAACCCGTTGATCGTGACGCCGGACGGCGAGGTGCGCGCGCTCGACTCGAAGTTCACCGTCGACGACAACGCGCTCTACAAGCATCCCGACATCGCCGAGATGCGCGATCTCGAGGCGTATCCGCCCGAGGAGCGTGCGGCGCGTGAGAGCGGCGTCACCTACGTCAAGCTGGACGGCGAGGTCGGAATCCTCGGCAACGGCGCCGGCCTGGTCATGTCCACCCTGGACGTGATCGCGCTCGTCGGCGGGCCGGCCGGCCAACTTCTGCGACCTCGGCGGCGGCGGCGACGCGCAGGGCGTCGTCGACGCGCTCGAGATCATCACCGCCGACCCGCAGGTGCGGTCGATCCTGTTCAACATCTTCGCCGGGATCACGCGCTGCGACGTCGTCGCGCAGGGGATCCTGCAGGCGCTCTCGCAGACTGACGATCGAGCACCCGATCGTCGTCCGCTTCGACGGCACGAACGCCGAGGAGGGCGCGCGAGATCCTGGCGGAGGCCGCGCCTCCCAACCTTCACGTCGAGGCGACGATGCTCGACGCCGCCAGGCGCGCGGTGGAGCTGGCCGCATGAGCAGCTGGTCCGACCGCGCCCAGGCCTACCGGGAGAGCCCGACGCACCGCGAAGGGCCCGACCTCGACCTGGTCGTCATGTGGTGCGAGCCGGGAGAAGGCGTCAAGGCCCTCGACGTCGCGACCGGAGGCGGACACGTCGCCCGGCGGTTGCGAGAGGAGGGCGCGGACGTCGTCACGCTCGATCCGTCGCCCGGCATGCAGGCCGACGTGGTCGCGAGCGCCGAGGACGTGCCGTTCGCCGACGGCAGCTTCGACGTCGTGGTCTCGCGGATCGCGCCGCACCATTTCGCCGACATCCGCGCCGCCGTCGCCGAGATGGCGCGCGTCAGCGAGGCGGCTGGTCGTGATCGAGGACACGCTCTTCTCGAGCGAACGGCACGACCAGGCCGAGAAGCTTCGCGATCCGACCCACGTGCGCAACTACACCGAGGACGAGTGGCGCGACTTCCTCACCGGCGCCGGACTCGAGGTCGAGCAGGTGGAGCGCTTCGAGAAGACGCATCCGCTGGAGCCGTGGCTCGCGCGCACGGGCTGCGAGGGCGACGAGGCCGAGCGCGTGAAGGAACTGCTCGCCGACCGGATGACCGAGGACGGCAGCGCCTGGACCGACACCAAGATCGTCATCCGAGCGAGGAAGTCGGAATCCTGATGGCGATCATCGTCGACAGCGGACACGCGGCTCGTCGTCCAGGGCGCCGACCGGGCGCGAGGGGTCGTTCCACACGCTGCGCAACCGCGACTACGGAACCAACGTCGTCGCCGGGCGTCACTCCCGGCAAGGGCGGCACCGGACGCTGGAGGGCATCCCGGTCTTCGACACCGTCGCCGAGGCGGTCGCGGAGGCGGGTGCCAACACGACGATGGTCTTCGTCCCCGCGCGGTTCGCCGCCGATGCGATCTACGAGGCGGTCGACGCCGGAATCGGCACCGTGATCTGCATCGCCGAGGGTCTTCCGGCGCACGAGATGCTCCGGATCTACAACTACATCCGGTCGAAGGAGATCACGATGCTCGGCCCCAACTGCCCGGAGCGCTCTCGCCGGGCAAGGCGAACGTCGGGATCATCCCGGCCGAGATCTTCCGCGAGGGGCCGATCGGGCGTCGTCTCGCGCTCCGGCACGCTCACGTACCAGATCGGCCACGAGCTGACCCAGCGCGGGCTCGGCAACTCGACGATCGCCGGCATCGGCGGCGATCCCGTCGTCGGGTCGTCGTTCATCGACGTGCTCGCGCGGTTCGAGGCCGACGTGCAAGACCGAGGTGATCGTGATGGTCGGCGAGATCGGCGGCGACGAGGAGGAGAAGGCAGCGGCGTTCATCGAGGCCGAGGTGACGAAGCCGGTCGTCGCCTACATCGCCGGCTTCACCGCGCCGCCCGGGAAGACGATGGGGCACGCCGGGCGCGATCATCTCCGGGTCGTCGGGGACGGCGCAGGCGAAGAAGGAAGCGCTCGAGGAACGAGGCGTTCGCGTCGGAACCACCCCGACCGAGGTCGCGGAGCTCGCGGCCGAGGTCGCCGGAGCACGCGCCTAGCGGACGCGAACAGCCGCGCAGGACCAGGGGCTGCGGTTCTTCGCAGCATCCGTCGCGCGGAGCGCAGAAGCGGTACGAGCCTGCTTTCGCCGGTCGCCAGGCTACGCAGTACGGAACAGCGCTGTCCGTCGGGCGCAGCGGGCGTGTCGACGTCTTGAGCGCCCTGGTCATGCGGTAGACGGTGATTCGCTCGGTCGTCTGGCCCTTGTCGTCGCTGACGAGGTAGCGCAGGCGCAGTGTCTTCCGATGCTTCCCACGGGCTGCGAAGACCCGCACGACGGGCGCCTTCTTGTCGACGCTGGACACGATCGGCGGAGGTGGCGGTGGGGGCGGCGGTGGAGGCGGCGGTGGCGGAGGAGGCGGCGGAGGGGGAGGGCACGGCCGTCGCGAGGGCCCGGCGACGTTGATCCGGCCGTAGCCGTAGTCCTGCTCCCAGGTGCAACCCGCGCAGGTGCCGTACGGGATCGGTGCCGTACGGGAACGGGCCGACCTTGTCGGAGCTCGTGGCCAGCATCTGCCGCACGGCCGACGGCGAGGCCTCCGGGTGGAGGCTCACGATCAACGCTGCGACCGCGGACACGAACGGAGCCGCCATCGAGGTTCCGTCGAGGCGGCAATAGCCGACCGGGTCGGTGGGGCAGTCGGTCGGGGAGAGGGCCGCGGGATAGGTCGAGAGGATGTCGACGCCCGGGGCGGAGACGAAGACGTCGGGGCTGCCGTAGTTCGAGAACGACGCCGGCTGGTCGGCACTGTCGGTGGCGGCCACCCCGATCGCGCCCGGGCACGCTGCCGGGTAGTCGGGCGTGGCGACGCCGGCGTTGCCCGCCGCCACGACCACAGCGGCGTGGTAGGCGTTCATCGCGAGCTCGACCGCGTTGCAGAGCGTCAGCGAGTAGCCGGGGCCGCCCAGGCTGAGGTTGATCACCCGGGCGCCGTGCTGCGCCGCCCAGGCGATTCCGTCGGCGATGTCGGAGTCGTCCGCGATCCAGCCGTCGGTCGGGTCGTCGTGGAAGACGCGCACGGCGATCAGGGGCGACGCAGAAGTCGAGCCCGGCGACACCGACCGCGTTGTTGGTGGCAGCTCCGGCGATGCCCGCCACGTGCGTCCCGTGGCCGACCGGGTCGGTCGGCGCGCCGGCCGTGCAACCCCCGCTGAGCGCAGACGGCGCTATCGGCCGAGAGGCGGCCCGACAGATCGCTGTGCGAGCCGTCGACGCCGGTGTCGACGATGCCGATCGGGACGCCCGGCCGCGGGCGTGAACGTCCCCGGGAAGAGCGACCAGCCGCCGCCGGCGTCGATCTTGGAGAGCGCCCATTGCTGCGAGTAGTCGGGGTCGTCCGGTGCTCCGAGCGCAAGGAGATGGCGGACGCGATTCGGCTCCGCGTAGGCGACGTCGGGCCTGGCGCGGTACGCGGCCACCGCGTCGGCGACCGACTCTCGGGCCCCGGATCGACGACCGCGACCTTGCCGGCGGTCTCCCGCACGAAGCCGTCGCCGGATGCGGCCACCCTGGCAGCGCCGTTTGCCGGCTGCTTGAACTTGACCAGGATCGTCGGTCCGGTGGCGGCTGCCGCCGAGGTAGCGAGCGCGAGCGCGAGCAGGGCAGTGAGGGCGGCGCAGCGGAGACCCACGTTCATGAAGGTCGGCACGAAAGGCAACTTTCTTCTCACCCGTTTGCGTGAACGATCAGGAGATCCCAGGATGGGTCGGACGGCGGCCGGTGCGCACCGAGCCTACCCCTACACTGGCGGCGTGAGCGCCGGAACGATCTCCTTCGCGCGCGGCGTCCCCGCGCCCGAATGCCTGCCCGTCTCGGACCTGGCGGACTGTGCCAAGACCGCGATCGAGCACGACGGCGCAGCGGCGCTCCTGTACGGGCACACCCTCGGGTACGAGCCGCTGCGCGAATGGATCGGCGAGCACCACGGCGTCGACCCGTCGCGCGTGGTCGTGACGAACGGCTCTCTGCAGGTCTTCCACTTCGTGCTCTCCACGTTCGCGGACGGGCCGCAGGGTGATCGTCGAGCGGCCGACGTACGACCGGCCGCGGAGGATCCTCGCCGCGATGCCGGGCGGCTTCGACGAGGTCGCGATCGACGAGCACGGCCTCGACGTCGACGAGCTCGAGCGCCTGCTCAGGCGGGCCCCGGTTCCTCTACACGATCCCGACCTTTCAGAACCCGGCCGGCGTGACGCTGTCCCGCGAGCGCCGGCGGCGGCTGGCCGCGCTGGCGCTCGACGGTGACCTGCGCATCCTCGAGGACGACCCCTACGGCCTCGTCCGCTACGACGGCGACCCGTCGCCGACGCTCTTCGAGCTCGAGGAGGGAGGAAGGTGTTGTACAGCTCCTCCTTCTCCAAGACGATCGCGCCGGGGCTTCGCGTCGGTTACGCGATCGTGCCGGACGAGCACGCGGGAGAGCTCGAGGACGCTCGTTGCCTCGACGTACATCTCGCCGGCGCTCGTGGCCCAGGCGACCGTGCTGGAGTTTCTGCCGCCGCGGGTTGTTCGAGCCGAACCTCGAGCGCGTCCGCGACCTGTTGCGCGCCCGGCGCGACGCGATGCTCGGGGCCTCGAGCGCGAGCTCGATGGCCGGGTGCGCTGGAGCCGGCCCGAGGGCGGCTACTTCCTCTGGCTCGAGCTCCCCGAGTCGCTGGATGCGGGCGAGGCTGCTCGCACGCGCGACCGAGACCGGAGTCACGTTCGTGCCCGGGGTCGACTTCGGCGGGCCTCCGAACAGCGCCCGCCTGGCGTTCAGCTTCGCCTCGCCCGCCGAGATCGGGAGGGCGTCAAGCGCCTTGCGAAGCTCGTCGCGGCGACTCCGCCGCGGTGTAGCCAGCTGAGGCGGCCGACTGGCCGGCCAGCGGAGCGAGCGGCCGTGGCACGAGGCGGGGCTGGCGCGGCGGGACGAGCGAGCCACGGCTATGGAGACGGAAGGTGGGGCATGGAGCCTCGAGGACAAGGGCGCAGAGGCCGGCCCGATGGAAGTAGCAATCCTCGCAGGTTGGTTTAGTGATCTTGCTCATACCCCAGTTTGCTCCTCTAGGTCGCCTGCCCGAACAAGGCGGGATGATAGGCGCCAGGCACCGCGAATCAAGACTTGTCTGTGGAGAAAACATTGCAATTTCCGGCGGTTTCAAAACTGCCGGAAACTAGGTGTTCTTTACGCTTTCGGGGCCAGCGTTGCCAGTGCCCGCAACGCCTGTTGAAAGTTGTGCACAGGGACGATGGGAAGGTCATTTCGCATACCGCCTGGCCTCGCGCGCGTTCTCCCCGCGGGCACGAGGAAGACGTCCACACCTGCTTCGCGCGCACCGAGAGTCTTTTGCTTCACGCCGCCGATCGGGCCGACGGTTCCCGTCCAGCGAGCTCGCCCGTCGCGGCGACCTTCTTCCCGTGGGCCACGTTGCGACCGAGCTCCTGGAGGATGTCGAGCGCGAAGGCGAGACCCGCCGACGGGCCACCGACGCCACCGGCATCGAACCTGATCCGGACCGAACAGCTTGACCGTGAGGTCGTCAGTGGCCGAGACGCCGATGATCGCCCGCTGCGGGTTCTCGGGGTCCGCGACCGTCTCGATCGCCGCCGTTCGCACTCTTGCCGTTCCGCCGGTAGCCGATCCGGGACCGTCGTGCCCGGCCTCTTGGTGGCGAGGGCGTTCCGTAGTGCGAGCACCGAGGCGACCTTCTTGCCGTTCACGGAGACGATCACGTCATCGGGCTGCAAGCACCTTGGCAGCGGGCGATCCTTGCTGGACGAGGAGGACGGTGACGCCTCCGCTGCGCGCCCGCACGTCGTAGCCCAGATGGTTGAGGGCGACGACCGCGGCGACCTTCTGCGAGTCGGTCATGTCGAGCTGTCCCAGCCGTCGCTCGAGCGTCTGCGAGATCTTCGGTGCGGGCACGAGGTCGGATCCGTCCGCCCGAACCCAGGGAAGGATTCGCTCGAGCAAGCGGGCCTGGCGCTCGCGAACGTCGACGAAGTAGATCGAGCCGCTCGAGTTGCTCGGCTTCTCGCCCGGCACGCTGATCACCGGGTCGACCGGGTGAGCCGGGTCGACGAGCCTGATGTCGTACCCGTTCGCGGGCGCGAGCCAGAGCACGAACGCCGCGGCGCCGAGGAAAAGAGCCCGGCCGTAGCCAGGCGCGCCGGCGTTAGCCACCGCATCCAGCGAGAGTATCTAGAGAAGGAAGCGCGTCAGGCCGCCATCGACGGGGATGACGGCCCCGTGACGTAGCTCGCCGCGTCGGAGGCCAGGAAGCTCACGACCTGCGCGACCTCGCGGGGCTGTCCCAAGCGCCGAAGCGGGAATCGCCTCGACATTTTCGGGTACCTCCGCCTGTCGGGCCGTCTCTGATTCGCCCGGGCGCGATCGAGTTGACCGTGATCTTCTTCGGGCCGACCTCGCGGGCCAGCGTCTTGGCCCAGCCGATCACGCCCGGGCGCACGGCATTCGAGAGCGCCAGCGAGTCGATCGGCTCCCGGACGGAGCTCGACTCGATGTTGATCACGCGGCCGTGCCCGCTGCGTTCGAGCTCTGGCAGGCAGAGGCTCGTGAGCCGGATCGCCGAGAGGCAGCAACAGCTCGACGGCCTCCTCGACCTGCTCTGTCCCGTCAGAGGCCGATCGCGGGCGGTGCGGGGCGAGCCGCCGCTGTTGTTGACCAGGATGTCGACCCCGCCGAAGGCCTTGAGCGCGTCCGGTCGACCAGCCGCTCGAGATCGGCCGGGGTTCGGTCACTGTCGCCTGCGCACCGCGAGGGCGCCGAGCCGCTCGGCCTCCTGCTCGCAGCAGGTCGCGCCGCCGAGCGAACATGGCGACGTTCGCGCCTTCGCCGGCCAGCGATTCGGCGATCGCGAGACCGATGCCCGAGGAGGCCCCGCGGACGATCGCGGTGCGTCCCTTCAATCCGAGCTCCATGCCGCCCGAGCCTCGACTTCAGGCGGCGCTGCCGAGGACGCTCACGACCTCGCGCACGGCCTCGGCGGAGGCATCGAGCGCCTGACGCTCGTCCTCGCCGAGGTCGAGCTCGACGATCTGCTCGATCCCGCCGGCGCCGAGCTTGACCGGCACGCCCATGTAGAGGCCGTCGATCCCGTACTCGCCCTCGAGGTAGGCGGTGCAGGGCAGGACGCGCTTCTCGTCGAGCACGATCGGCGTCGACCATCTGCGCCGCCGCCGCGCCTGGCGCGTACCAGGCCGAGGTGCCGAGCAGCTGCACGATCTCGCCGCCGCCCTTGGCCGTGCGCTCGACCATCGCCTGGATCCGCTCGCTCGGAGACGAGCTTTCGCAGCGGCACGCCGCCGACGCGTCGTCGCCGAGACGACCGGCACCATCTGGTCGCCGTGGCCGCCGAGCACCATCGCCGTCACGTCCTTCGACGGACGCGCCGGTCTCCCAGGCGATGAACGTCGAGAAGCGCGCGGTGTCGAGAATCCCGGCCATGCCGAAGACGCGCTCCTTCGGCCAGCCGGAGACGTTCTTCGCGACGTGGCACATCGCGTCGAGCGGGTTCGAGACGACGATCAGCATCGCGTCGGGAGCTCTGGGCGACGACCTGCTCGGTGACCGAGCCGACGATCTTCTCGTTCGTCGTCACGAGGTCGTCGCGGCTCATCCCGGGCGAGCGCGGCAGGCCGGCCGTGATCACGACGACGTCGGAGCCGGCGGTCTCCTCGTAGCCGTTCGAGCCGGCGACGCTCGGCTCGTAGCCGAGAACCGCGCCCATCTGGTCGATGTCGAGCGCCTTGCCCTGCGGCAGGTTCTCCTTGATGTCGACGAGGACGATGTCCGCGTAGTCGCGCGTCGCGAGCACCTGCGCGCAGGTCGCGCCGACGTTCCCGCCGCCGACGACCGTGACCTTGCTGCGTGCGCTCAGACCCGCGCTCCCAGCTGGCGTCGATGATCGCGTCCGCGACGTCGCTCGTCCCGACCGCCGTCGGGTCGTCGCGCGACGGCTTCATGTCGTAGGTGACGCTTCTCGCCTGCGCGGATCACCGTCGGCGATCGCGCTCTCGAGCCGGTCGGCCGCGTCGCGTCTCGTCGAGGTGGCGGAGCATGAGCATGCCCGAGAGCATCATCGCCATCGGATTGACCTTGTTCTGGCCCGTGTACTTCGGCGCCGAGCCGTGCGTCGGCTCGAAGACCGCCGCGTGCGTCGCCGAAGTTCGCGCCCGGGGCGAGGCCGAGCCCGCCGATCGATGCCCGCGGCGAGGTCGGAGACGATGTCGCCGTAGAGGTTCGGCAGCACGAGCACGTCGTACTCCTCCGGGCGCTGGACGAGCTGCATGCAGAGGTTGTCCACGATTCGGTCCTCGAACTCGATGTCCGGTGTTCTCCGCGGCGACCTCGCGCGCGACGCGCAGGAAGAGGCCGTCCGAGAACTTCATGATGTTCGCCTTGTGGACGGCCGTGACCTTGCGGCGGCCGTTGCGGCGCGCGTAGTCGAAGGCGAACTCGACGATGCGCCGCGATGCCGTCGATCGACGATCGGCTTGATCGAGATCCCGGAGTCCGGCCGGCGTAGCTTGACCGCCGCTGCGCCTCGAGCCAGGCGATCAGCTCGCGCGGCGTGCTGGCGTCCTCTGCTCGTACTCGATGCCGGCGTACGAGGTCCTCGGTGTTCTCGCGGACGATGATCAGGTCGACGTTCTCGTACCGCGAGCGCACGCCCTCGATAGCTCTTGCAGGGGCGCACCTGGCCGTAGAGGTCGAGCGTCCTTGCGCAGGGTCGACGTTGACCGACCGGAAGCCGCCGCCGACGGGCGTCGTGATCGGCCCCTTGAGGCGCCGACGCCGGTCGCGCGTGATCGAGTCGAGCGACTCGTCCGGGCAGCGGGTTGCCGCCGTGGCTCTCCATCACGTCCGCGCCGGCCTGCTGGACGTCCCAGTCGAACTCGACGCCGGTGGCCTCGAGCACTCGGCGCGTCGCCTCTGGCGAGCTCCGGGCCGGTGCCGTCGCCGGGGATCAATGTCACCGCGATGGGCCACGGCGCAGGACTCTAGGCAGGCCGTTCGCCGTCTGCAGTCGGTGTCGGCAAGCGGCGCCTTGGCCTGTAGATTTCCGGCCGTGAGCGAGTTCGAGCCTGGGCTCGAAGGTCGTCGCCTTTCAGACGCAGATCGCGGAGCCGGACACGTGAAGGCGGCGCGCTTCGGCTACCGCGGCGTCGACATCGAGGAGCTGGTGGGCGCCTATCACTGCGAGCAGGTCTGGGGCCTGCTCGTGGACGAAGCTTCGACCAGGGATGCCCGATCCGGAGCCGTACGAGCCGCAAGCACCTGAGTGGCAACGCCCCGGTCCGACCTCCAGGCCGAGACCGTCCGCGCTCTCCAGCGAGTGGTCGCTGCGGAAGCTCGTCGACATCTCCGGCGGAGGAGGCCGGGGACGATCTGGCCAGGCTCTCGCCCCAGATGATCGCGATCGTCGCCGAGTCGGCCCGCGTCGCCGGGACGGGCATCCGGACCGGATTCCCGAGGATGTGGTCGCCCAGGGCGAGCGCCGCCGAGAAGTTCACTGCTCGCGCTGGCGCGGGAGGCCGATCCGAAGCACGCGAAGGCGATCGACACGTACTGGATCTGCACGGCGGAGCACGGCCTCAACGCCTCGACCTTCGCACCGCGAGGATCATCGCCTCGACAGGCGCGGACACCGGCGCGGCGATGTCCGGCGCGGTCGGTGCGCTCTCGCGGGCCGCTCCACGGCGGCGCTCCGGCGCCGGGTCGCTGCCGATGCTCGACGGGTGGCGCGCAGCGCGACCCGGAGGCTACGTGCGGAGCCTGCTCGAGCAGCGCCGGGCGGATCATGGCTTCGGCCACCGCGTCTATCGCGCCGAGGATCCGCGTGCGCGACTTCTCCGCCGCACGGCGCAGGAGCTCGGCTCGCCGCGGTTCGAGGTCGCCGAGCAGCTCGAGCGGGTGGCGCTCGCCGCGCTCCGGGAGTACCAAGTGCCCGACGCCCCCTCGGAGACGAACGTCGAGTTCACGGTCGGCTACGTCGTGCTCGACGTTGCCAGAGATTCCGCATGACCTGGCCCCGGCGATGTTCGCCTGCGCGCGCGGCGGCCGGCTCGGCCGCACATCCTCGAGGGAAGCGCACGCCGGCCGCCCTGGTGATCCAGCCGTCGGCGCAGTGACGTGGGGCCCGCCGAGCGGCCGGCCTCAGCCGTCGACGGAGCACCAGTCCCGAAGGATTGAGGCCTCGCTGAGGGCCAGCGTCAGGCGAACGTTCTCACGCCGAGCGCGGGAACGAGCGCGACCTGGCCAAGCTCCGAGCCGCGTGGGCGGAGGGCTGGAAGTGCCGCGGCGCTCCCCGGATCGCATCGAGCGCGCGGCCGCCTACCGGGCGGTCGGGCAGTTCCGCGCCGCCAGAAGGAGGAGCTGCTCCACGCCGCTTGGGCCTGGGGACGAAACCCCGCCTGCCGTGGCTCGGCGCTGCTCTCGCTGGAGCTGCTCGCGCGACCACCCGCGGGCGGTGAACTCCGTGCGGCCGACTCACTGCACGCACGCTTGCGCGGGCGCTGACGACAACGCCGCCGTACGACGACCGGCGATCCCTGTCCCTGCGCAACGGCTCACCACGCAGCGCGACGTCCGTCGCGACGCACTGCGGGGAATCGCCGAGGAGGACGGCAGCCGGACGGCGGCGTCGGCAGGCTGGCGGCCAAGGTTCGCCGCTGGGCTCGAGAAGAAGGCGCGGGCGCGTTACGGTACAGTGCAGCCGCGGCGCCGGCCGCGCAACTCGTGCCCTGGGAGGGGCTTAGATGCGGCGGCGGCGCTCCGATCCGAGCGCACTCTTCTGCAACCCGGCGAGGGACATCCAGAGGCCGATGCCGACTGTGTCGGGACGATGAGACATGGCCAGGTGCGGATCCGGGGCATCGCCCACTCCTGATTCCTGTTACTCAGGATCCCGAGACACGCCGTCTGCGCGCGTGCAGGCGGCTGCGGAAGCAGACGTCGCGGCGGCGTGACGGTCCGAGACGATGCGTGTAGAGCTCACCGGTGGTGCCGGGATCGGCATGGCCCACAAGCGTCATCCTGGACCGCTGCGGAGGGTCGGCTCCCGCCTTCCAGCCGATGCGCGCGTCAGCCAGGTGTCGCGCAGCAGGTGCGGGTGCGACGCGCTCCGGCTCGAGCCCGGCGCGGCCCGCCAGACGGCGCAGGATCAGGAACGCGCCCGCGCGGTCAGCCCTCCGCCCTGGGCGTTCAGAAACAGCTCGGGTCGGTGGCGGCGGTCAGTGCAGGCGCGCCTGCGGCGAGGTAGCGGCGCAGCGCCTCGACCGCGTCGCGGCCGACGCGGGACGACGCGCTCCTTGCCGCCCTTGCCGATGCAGCGCACGATGCCGCTCGTCGAGGTCGAACGCCGACCGTCGCTCGGGCCGACCGCCTCACGCTCACGCGGAGGCCAGCGCCGTACAGGAGCTCGACGAGGGCGCGGTCGCGCGCATCATGCGCGGGGTCGATCCGCGCGGCGGCCTCGATCAGCCGCTGCGCACTCGGCAGGCGAGCGTACGGGCGGGCGCCTCCGCCGCTTGGGGCAGCTCGAGCGCCGCCGGCCGGGGCTGTCCGCGCGGGCGCCGAGCGAGGACGGAGGTGACGGAAGAAGGTGCGCACGGCGGCCACCCGGCGGGCGATGCGAGAGACCGGCGGCGCGTAGCTCTGCGAGCCAGCGCTCGGGTCGTTCGTCGCCTTCGACGGCGGGCCGCCGAGCCAGTCGCCGGGCGCGCGCAGGTCGCGTCGGTACGCGTCCACGGTGCTCGGGGCCCTGCGCCGCGAGCAGCGCCAGAAACGCCCTCGACCTCAGGATCTCAGGGTGGGATCGGGTCATAGACCTTCCTCCGGTCGCCGGCGTCCACGTGGCTGTACACTCTGCGTGGTCGAGAGGGCTGTGAGCCCAGCAGCTCCTGGATCGTGCGGAGAGTCGGCCGCCTTCCAGCGGAGTGCGTCGCGAAGCGTGTCGCAACCGGTGCGGGTGGGGAGCAGACGGCGAAGCGTGCTGCGTGTCGAGCCGGCGGCCGCGCGCGGACAGGAACAGGCGCGTTCTCGGCGCCGCGTGGCGAGCCTCGCGGCGGCCATCGCCGGAAGTAGACGCGAGTGCGATGCGACGCCTCCTCGCCGAGCGGGACGACCCGTTCCCTGCCGCCCTTGCCGCGCACGTGGACGAGCTCCTGCGTCGAAGTCGACGTCCGCGAGGTCGAGGTCGACCGCCTCCCCGCGAGCGAAGGCCCGCCGAGTAGACGAGCTCGACCAGCGCGCGGTTACGGATGGCCAGCGGCGCGTGCGCCGTCGTACGAGGCGTCAGCTCGCCGTCGACCTCCTGCGGCGCGAGGCGCATCCGGCAGCCAGGCGGACGCGCGCGGCGCGAACGAGGCGTCCGGCACCCGTTCCTTGCCCGAGAGCGTGGCGGAGAAGGCCCGCACCGCGGCGAGCTTCGCGATCGTCGCCGGTGCGACGCGCGCGGCCTGCGCGCGACCCAGCTCGGCCGCGTAGTCGGCGAGCACGCACGTCGACGTCGTCTCAGAGCGAGTGCCGCGCCGCTCGAGCCAGGCACGCGAACTCGCGCACGTCAACGCGGTACGCGCGGCCGAGGTCGCCTCGAGCGCAGGGCTCTCGAGGAAGCGGTCGATCTCGCGATTCACGGCGAGGGATTCGCCGCGGGCGCTCGAGATTCCGCTAAGCAGGCGCTACGAAGCCGCCGCGACGATCTCGTCGCTGAGGCTGGCGAAGCCGCGGAGGTACTCGGCCCGCTCGGCGCTGAAGCGCTCGACGCGGCGCGCGGTACTCGTCGGCGCGGCCCTGCTGCCTCGTAGAGCAGGCGCGGCTGGAGGATCTCGATCTCGTCGTCGTCGGGCCCGGCGGACGCGCGACGAGGTAGCCGAAGTCCGGGATCGCGCTCCCACGCGATCGTCGCCCTCGGCGATGCCCTTGACGATCGCCGACGAGTGCTGGATCCGCACCTTCTGCGAGCGCTCGTCGCCCTCAGGCGCCGCCGACGCGGCCGGTGTTCAGGAGGTAGACCTCGAGCGGGTGCTCGTCGAGCAGCTCCAGGAAGCGGTTGCCCTGGAGGTCGTGCGGCATCGGGAAGAACGGGTTCGTCCCCGGGACGCGCAGGAACTTGCCCGCCTCGTCGGCGCCGCCGGCCGCTCGTGCCCGTGGTCTCGCCGAGCATGAAGAAGGCCGCTGCCTGCGGCCCTTCGAGCTTGCGCGACGGCCGGGATGATGTTCTCGTTGCTGGTTCAGGATCAGCAGGAAGTCGCGCCTCCGTCGATCTCGTCGGCGTCGGGCGCGCCTCGATCACCTCGAACGCGAACGTCGCGCGGCCGTTCTGGCGTGTACGTTCGTGTCGAAGAAGTCGACCTCGTCGCCGTGCTGCGAGACGTTCTCCGAGGTACGCGTCGGGCTGCGTGACGGCGCCGTAGATCGTCGGCTCGTCCGTCGCGGGTTGAGCCCGAAGGTCTTGGCGAAGCAGCCGTTCTCGGTCGCGTAGACGCGGCCGTCCGGCATCCAGCGCGACGAAGTCGTCCTGGACGGGCAGCGAGCCGTTCTGGCGCGTGAAGGTCGTGGTCGTCTTGCCGGTGCCGGAGAGGCCGACGATCAGGCCGACGCTTGTCGCCGCCGTCGGTCGGGATGATCTTGCAGCCGGCGTGCAGCGGCAGCCCGCCGCGGTCGTAGACGAGCTTGTTCCACATCCGCAGGCCGCCCTTCTTCGACTCGCCGAAGTAGTCGGAGTTGAAGACGCGCGTCACGCCGCTGCTCGAGGTCGACGGCGATCAGGCGGTCGTCGGGGTAGCCCTCGGCCTTCAGGTTCGGCGTGTAGATGACGGTCAGCTCGGGCTCGAGCTCTCGCCCTCGGCCGGCGCGAAGTAGAGCTGCTGCTGCATGCCGGCGATGTTCGCGTTGGCCGCCTCGACGAACAGGCGCGCCGGGGTGCGGAACTCGGGGTTGTTGCCGATGTAGCCGTCGATCACGACCATCTCCCGGCCGGCGATGTACTCGTCCTGGCGCGCGGCCCAGCGCTCGCCCTCCTCGCTCGGCGATCGCCTGGTTCTGACCGTCCGGGCTCGTCGGTGACGATGAAGGTCGAGCCCTTCGAGCGGTTCACGACCGCCGTCTGGACGTTGAGGTTCCCGAACCGCGTCCAGCGCGCGTTCGGCATCTTCGCCGTGAGCTGCTTGAGCTCCTCGGGGTCGGGTTGTCGATCACGCCGGCCGCGTCGGGCAGCCGGAAGAGCATCTTGGCCACGGCGGGGAGCATACCCGGGGCTCGGCGAGGCTACGCACTCCTGCACAATGGCCGGATGCAGCCCAGCGAGCTGCCACCCCGGGCGGCCAGGGATCTCGACCGTCTCCGGCGTGCCCGTCTCTGGCTCCTGCTCGTCCTCGGGGGTTGGCGATCGCGCTGTTTCCGTGGACCGCCTACCTGAGCGCGACGTTGCCCTCCGAGCACGTGACACACCACTGGCGGTTGCGTGGGCGGGCTTCGATCTCTTCGAGGCGTTGGCGCTGGCGGCGCACCGTGGTGGCGATAGTGCGGCGTTCGGTCTTCGTAGCCGTTTTCGCCTCGGTCGCCGGCACGGCGCCTGCTCTGCGACGCCTGGTTCGACCTGGTCACGGCGCAACCCGGCCGCGAGTTCGGGTGGGCTCTGCTCTTCGCCCTGGTGGGAGAGCTTCCGCTCGCTGCTCTCTGCTTCTGGATCGCCTTCGAGGAGTGGGCGAGGTGGTCGGCGCTATCGCCGCGGCAGATCCGGTCTTGGCAGCTGACCCTCCGCCCACATCGCCGCCAGACCGACACGCGGGAGACACAGAGCGCGCTCGTACATGAGGTAACGCGGCTCCCAGCGCGGGAAGAACTTCGCGTTGAAGCGGTGGAGCCGCTCGATCTGGAAGAAGGCGTCGGCGACCAGCAGGACGCGTCCCGCGTTGCGCTCCGCCCAGCCGCGGGGGTGTGGAATGAAAGCGGGCGAAGGCAGCGAAGTTCAGCGACACCTCCTCGACTCCGCGGTCCCGAAGCAGCTCGAGCCCACGTGCGACGAGGAACTCCGGTCAGCCCGTTCGGCGTCTGCCGATCGCGGCGCATGAGCGAGAGCGAAACGGCGGGCCGGCCATAGCTGGGCGCGAAATGGAGGAAGCCGCGGATCCGGTTCTCGGCGTCGCGGCCCAGCACGACGAGGAGCTGTCGCCGTGGTCACTCGCGGCGGAGCTCGTCGAGGGACATCGCGAAGCCGCGCTCGTGCCTGCTCGTCCGCCAGCTCCGGCTCACGTCCTCGAGCTCCGCGAGGTCCGCGTCGCGAGAGCTCTGAGAGCTCCTGCAGCCGGGCCGTGTACCCCTGTTCTCGAGCCGCGTGACGGACTGACGCGACCTTCCGGATCCGCGGCCCTCGAGCGAGAACTGCGCTGTCTCGACGACGGCCTCGTCACCCAGATACATGCCGCGCAGCCCGAGTTGCTCCCACTGAGACCGAACACCGTTCTCCGGCACCCAGGGCGGCGATGCGAAGGCCCTCGTGTCTCGGCGAAGAGGCTCAGCTCGCGGAACAGGCCCGGAATCGCCTCGTCGGCGCCGACCGGGTCGCCGGAGACGAGCAGGACGCCGGCCTCCACTCGGTAGCCGAGGAACGCGCCGGTCGGCGCTGAACAGGTAGTGCTGGTCGCGGCGGAGCTTGAAGTACGCGAGCGTGTCGGACCGTGTCGGCGGACGAGGCCGGCGGCGGCCCGTCTCAGGCGGAGATCCGGGAACGCGGCAGGCGGGGCGAGCGGGCGAAAAACCATCCAGAGCGACGCAGCGAGCACGAGCACGCCGGTCAGGCCGACTGCCTCGTCGACGGCGCCGAGCTCGTCGTGGAAGTCGAGCGGCCCCGGCTGCCACACAAGGGCCGCGATCGTCTCGCGTACCACCGCGCCGAGGCTCGCGCTCTCCGGAGCCGCTAGCCAGACGGCGAAGCCGCAGAGCAGCAGGCCGGAGCCCACGACGAGCGGCACCCTCGAGAGCGCGGCCCGCAACGACGACCGGGTCGGGCGGACGCAGAACGATCCGCGTCCCAGCCAGAGGACGACAGCGACCGCGAAGCTGACGGCCGCCTCCTCCACGTCCAGCCCCTTGAGCAGGTTGAGCACGCCGAGGCCCAAGAGCAGCACGAGTGCCAGGCGCAAGGCCCCTCCCGCCGGCGCCAGAGATAGGGCGCGGTCGCGAGCAGGAGCAGCGACGCCGGCACGGCCGCGGCATGCGAGAGGCGCAACGCCTCGAACGGCGCGAACTGGAGCAGGAGGTGGTTGCGCCACTCGATATTCGGCGTGACCGCCGAGGCGAGGTTCACGAGGCCCGCCAGCGCGGTCCCGAGCGCGGCCAGCTTCGGCAGCGGATCCGCTCGGCGCACCACGCGCAACGGCGCGGGTGGGCATGCAAGCCAAGCCGCCAGTGGGCCGTGTCGCGCCTCGACGGCACCAGGTCGCGCCAGTCCTTGGCGACGAGCCAGAGGCCGATGAGCACGGCCACCGCGGTCACCAGCCCGGGATCGACCCGGTCGAAGCGCGGCGCCCACTGCGCAGCACGAACAGGAGCGCGGCGCCGAGATGCCACTCGTGGACGCGGGCTCCGAGCACGTAGACCCGGGGCCGAGCCGGTGCCGATCGATTCGGAGCACACCTGCATCATCAGGATTTCGCGGCCGGCGCCGGTCCCAACCGTCGCCGCATCCGTTAGGAGCCTCAGCCTGTCGTCGTTTCGATAGCGTCCGTTCCTGGTGGAAGCGAAGCACGACGTGCTCGTTGTCGGGGCAGGCTGCGCGGGAATGCGGGCGGCCATCGAAGCGCACGATGCGGGCGCCGACGTCGCGCTCATCTCCAAGATCCATCCGGTACGCAGCCATTCCGGCGCCGCGGAGGGCGGGATCAACGCCGCCCTCGGCAACGCCTCCGAGGACGAGTCCCGAGAAGCACGCGCTTCGACACGGTCAAGGGCTCGGACTACCTCGGCGACCAGGACGCGATCGAGATCCTCTGCGACGAGGCGCCCGGCGACGTCTACCAGCTCGAGCACTGGGGCGCGGTCTTCTCGCGCACCGAGGACGGGCGGATCGCGCAGCGGCCCTTCGGCGCCGCCGGCGAGCCGCGCACCGCCTACGCGGCCGACATCACCGGCCACGTGCTCGTGCACGTCCTCTACGAGCAGGTGATGAAGCGCGACCTCAAGGTCTACGAGGAGTTCTTCGTCTGGAAGCTCGTCGAGCACGAGGACCGCTGCCAGGGCGTCGTCGCCTGGAACCTGATCGACGGCGGCCTGGCGACGATCGGCGCGAAGACCGTGATCCTCACGACCGGCGGGGCGGGTCGGCTCTACACCGGCACGACCAACGCCTACGCGTGCACCGGCGACGGAATGGCGCATGGCGCTGCGGCGTCGGGGTCGCGCTCGAGGACATGGAGATGATGCAGTTCCATCCGACGACCCTCGCGCCTACGGGCGTTCTGATCACCGAGGGCACGCCGCGGCGAGGGCGCGCTACCTGCTCAACTCGGAGGGCGACCGCTTCCTCAAGAGCTATGCGCCGAACGCGATGGAGCTCGCCTGCGCGCGACGTCATCTCCGCGCGCCGAGCAGACCGGAGATCGACCAGGGCCGCGGCGTGGACGGCAACGTCATGCTCGACATGCGGCACCTCGGAGCGGAGAAGATCCTCGAGCGCCTGCACGGAACGCGGGAGCTCGCGATGACCTTCGCGGGCGTCGACCCGATCTACGAGCCGATCCCCGTCCGGCCCGGCGCCCACTACCACATGGGCGGCGTCGACACCGACATCTGGGGCACGACCGCGCTCGAGGGCCTGTACGCCGCCGGCGAGTGCGCCTGCGTCTCCGTCCACGGCGCGAACCGCCTCGGCGGGAACGCGCTGATGGAGACGATCACCTACGGCAAGCGCGCCGGCGCCGCGCGGCCGACTGGGCGCTCACGCACACGACCGTGGAGGTGCCGCCAGTCCGTCGAGGCTGACTCCGAGCGCGAGCTGAAGAGCTACTCGACCGCAGCGACGGCGAGCGGCCCTGGTCGATCCGCAACGAGCTGGCCGAGACGATGCACGAGAACTTCGGCGTCTTCCGGCGCGAGGAGCAGATGCGCAGGCAGGGCGAGATCGTCGCCGACCTCCGCGAGCGCTACGAGCGCGTCGATCGTCGAGGACAAGGGTGACATCTTCAACAACGACCTCACGCAGGCGCTGGAGCTCGGCTTCCTGCTCGACCTCGCCGCCTGCATGGTGGTCTCGCGGGATCGAGCGCAGAGAGAGTCGCGGCGCACACGCGCGCCCGTACGACTACCCGGACCGCGACGACGAGAACTTCCTCAAGCACACGATCGTGACGATGGAGCGACGACGCGCCCAGGCTCAAGTGGAAGCCCGTCACGATGACGAAGTGGCAGCCGATGGAGCGGACCTACTGATGCGTCGGCTCGCGGCTCTTGCCGCCCTCGTGACGCTCGTCCTCGCGGCGGCCGGCTGCGGCGGCGACGACAAGAGCGCGGACACCGGCGGCGGCTCAGGGGAACCCGATCGCCCAGGCCGCCGCGGACACCACCCGCTCAGGCAGCGTCAAGGTCGACTTCGGCATCTCCGGCAAGGGCGTCGAGGGCGGCGGCCGCGGCGTCTTCGACACCAGCACGACGGGCTCCGGCAGGCTGTCGATGTCCGTCCAGAGCAACGGCCAGCCGACGACGGTGGACACGCTCACGCAGGGAACACGCTCTACCTCCGCTCCCCGGTCTTCCAGCAGGCTCTGCCTGGCGGGCAAGGAATGGGTGCAGGGTCGACCTCCGCGCAGCTGGCGCGGCAGCAGGGGGTCGACCTCGGCAGCCTCGTGGACTCCAACCCGACGCCCAACGCCGCCCTGGCCTACCTCCGGGGTCGACCGGGAAGGTCGAGAAGGTGGGCGAGGAGGAGGTCAGCGGAGATGCAGACGACGCACTACCGCTCCACGATCGATCTCGAGCACGGCAGCGCGCAGCTGCAAGGGCTCGACGAAGCGCTCGATCCGCCGGGTGATCGACATCGCGGGGTGTCGCAGCTCCCGGTCGACGTCTGGGTCGGCGACGACGGCTTCGTCCACAAGGTGCAGTACACGCAGGCACGCGAGTCGAGAGCCAGGCGGCGAGATCTCGATGGAGCTGTATCGACTTCGGGGCGCCGGTCGACGATCACGCCGCCTCCGGCGACGACGGTGATCGACTTCGCGCAGCTGTTGGGACCACAAAGGAGCTGGCTGTGGACGTAGCACTGAAGATCTGGCGGTACGACCCCGACTCGGGCGAGCGCGCCCTGCAGAAGTACGAGGTCGACGCGCCCGAGTGGGCCTGCTCTGCTCGACGTCCTCGACCTGATCAGCGACCAAGCACGACGGGACGCTCGCCTACCGCAAGAGCTGCCGGATGATGATCTGCGGCTCCTGCGGGATGCGGATGGACGGCGCGCGCGGTCCTCGCCTGCAAGGAGCGCATGAAGCCGATCGTCGACGCGCGGCCACGTGCCGGTGATCTCGGCGATGGGGAACATGCCGATCGTCAAGCGACCTCGTCGTCGACATGGAGCCCGTTCTGGACAGAAGATGCGCGCGTCAAGCCCTGGCTCGAGCCCGGCTACGACGAGGCCGCCGAGGAAGGAGCGCATCGTCTCGCCAGCAGCAGATGAACGTGATCCACAAGGAGGCGCTCTGCATCAACTGCGGCTGCTGCGTCTCCGAGTGCAACTCGATGGAGTCCGACCCGAGTTCCTCGGGCCGGCGGCGCTCGCGAAGGGCATGCGCTTCGTCGGCGACGCGCGCGACAGGCCGACGGTCGAGCGGCTCGAGCGCCTACAACGACGAGCACGGGATCTGGGACTGCACGCGCTGCTACTTCTGCAACGAGCGCTGCCCGAAGGGCGTCGACCCGCGCGACGCGATCGCCAAGCTCGGCGCCGAGTCGATCAAGGAAGGCATCGACCACGACATGGGCGCGAAGCACGCGAAGTGGTTCGTCACGCTCGGCGCGAGACGACCGGCTGGCTGCGCGAGACCGAGCTCGTGCCGAAGACGCAGGGCGTCGTCGACGGCGATCAAGCAGATCGAGTTCGCGCTCAACCTGCGCGAAGCACGGCAAGGTGCCGCCGCCGTTCCCGCCGCACGTGGCGCGAGGACGTGCAAGAGGCGCGCGCGCTGCTACGACCTCGTCAAGGACGCAGGGGCGCGAGCGGCGCGCTCGGGATCGTCCAGGGCGAGCACGCGCTCGGCCAGCATCGAGTTCACGAGGAGTCGGGGCGCGCGAGAACGCGCCGGAGATCCAGCCCGGAGTGGAGCCGCCGCACGCGAGGGATGAGAAGGTCGCCTACTACAAGGGCTGCCTCGCGTCGCTCTCGGCCGAAGGAGCTCGACACCTCGACGAAGGCGCTCGCGCCGAAGCTCGGGCTCGAGCTGGACGAGCTCGAGTCGGTCACCTGCTGCGGCGCCGGCGACATCCACGAGGCCGAGCCGGACTACTACCTGCACCTGAACGCGCGCATCCTCGCCTACGCCGAGGCGACCGGGCGCAGACACGCTGATGACGATCTGCAACGTCTGCACGCTCAACCTGCGCCAGGCGAACTGGCAGCTCAAGAACGACGACGACGCTGCGCGCGCGGGTGAGCGACGAACCTCGAGACCGTCGGCGCGCCGCCGCTACGCGGGCGACGGTCGAGGTCAAGCACCTGCTCTGGCTGATCGCCGAGGGCGACGGGCTACGAGCGCCTGAAGGAGGTCGCGCACAAGGGCCTCAAGGGCCTGCAAGGTCGCGCCGTTCTACGGCTGCCAGATCCTGCGGCCGTCGAAGATCCTCGGCTTCGAGGATCCCGACACGCCCATGGTCGCTCGAGGCGATCATCGAGGCCTGCGGCGGCGAGCCGATCGACTACCCGGCGAAGATCAAGTGCTGCGGCTTCCCGATCATCCAGGCGCGAGAGAGACGTCGCGCTCGGCGAGCTGATCCAGCCGATCGAGCAGGCGACCGAGGCCGGCGCCGACGCGATCGTGACGCCCTGCCCGCTCTGCCACCTCTCGCTCGACGCGTGGCAGTCGAAGCTCAAGAAGACGACCGGGCGCGACTTACCAGATGCCGATCCTCCACCTCTCGCAGCTCGATCGGCGTCGCGGCCGGGCTCGAGGAATCGGAGCTCCAGGTTCAAGCGCCACGTGGTGTCGGTGGGGCCGGTGGTCGAGAAGCTCGAAGCAGAAGCCTAGTGCCGCGCAGGCTCGCGGCCTCGGCGCCGCCCTCGGCGCCGGCGCTGCGGGTTGGGGACACTTCGAGGCGGGGTGGGTGCGGCTCGAGACGCTCCGGTGTCCGCTGCCGGGGTTGCCCGCGGAGCTGGAGGGCTGAGGATCGCGCACCTCTCGGACCTCCACCTCGGCTTCCCGTCGCGCGGCTCGGAGGCGGTCGAGCGCGGCGGTGTCCTGGGTCGAGGGGCGCCGCCCGGACCTGACGCTGATCAGCGGCGACCTGCTCGCGGCGCAGCGGGGAGCCGCGGCTGCGAGAGCTGCTCGCGCGGATGCCGAACTGCTCGCCGTGCTCGGCAACCACGACTTTGCGCTCACCCGCGATCCGTTCTCGCACCCGGCCGAGCTCTACGACCTGAATCCGGCGACGCTGCTTCTCGGACGACTCGCGGACGCTCGAGCTGCAGGGCAAGCGCGTCCAGATCGTCGGCGTCGACCCGCGCTCCGTACCGCCGCCGCCGGTCGCACCCGGAGCGCCTGGGTCGATCCGCAGGCCGAGCTGCGGATCCTCCTCTGCCACTACCCGAACGTGATCGACAGGCTCCCACCGGGCGCATTTCATCTCGTGCTCGCAGGGCACTTGCACGCCGGACCAGATCTGCGTCCCCTGGCCGGGCGGGCGCCTGCGGCTCCGCGCACATCCGCTGGACGTACATCCGCGGCCTCTACCGGCGGCCCACGGGCACGCTCCACCTTCTCGTCCGGTCTCGGCACGACCTTCGTTCCCTTCCGCTTCCTCGCGAGGCCTGAGGCGACCGAGCTCGACCTACAATCCGCTTGATGGAAGGCAACGCGCAGCGTGGCAGCGGACGTGCTCGCCAGCTACGCGGCCGATGCGGCGGTCGAGGTCGAGGGCGTGGTCGGGCTGGTCGAGAGCCGGTTGCCGCGACACGGCGCCAGTGCGGGTGAACGGGGAGGCTGGTGCGGTCAGGGTCGAGCTCCACGTCGAGCTCGCCCTGGGAGCGCCTCTGCGCCCGACGTCGGACGGGAGCTCCAGCGTCATGTCGCCGACTACCTCGAACGGATGGCCGGGGGCCCGCCCGCAGGCGGTCGACGTGGTCGTGGACGAGATCGGCCCGCCGGCGTGAGCCTCCGGATCCACGGCCTCACGGGCGCCACGCTCGAGCGAGCGCCGTCCGTCTGCCACGAGTGCGTGTGGTGGCAGTCCCGCACCGGCAGGCCGCGCGCGTCGACAAGCCGCGCTGGATCGAGAAGGCCGAGACCGAGTTCGGCGCCTGGGGGTCGCTCTACGCCGACGACGACGGACGGGTGCTCGGCTCGATGCAGTTCGGTCCGGCCCGGCTTTTCCCGCGTGCGTTCGAGCTTCCGGCGGGACCGCCGTCCGACGACGCCGTGCTCGTCACGTGCGCCTACCTGGTCGACCGCTCGAGCCCCTGGGTGCTCCAGTCGCTCTTTCTCGCAGCCATCGGCGAGGCGAAGGACAAGGGCGCGGCCGCCCTGGAGACCTTCGCGTACCGCTATCCGGAGGGCGAGTCCGACTACGAGCGCTTCCTCGTCCACCGCACGGTCTTCCCGCAGGACTTCCTCGCCGACTTCGGCTTTCAGGTCGTCCGCTCGTCGGGGTCGGTCCAGCTCGCCCGGCTGGAGCTCGGTGGGCTCGTGCCCGTGCTCGAAGGGAAGCGCTGGAAGGTGTTGAGGGCCCTGCGGGAGGCCTTCCTCCCGGAGCCGGTGCCGGAGCCGCGGAGGCCCTAGGACTGGGGGTACGCCATGGCCCAGGCTGCGCGCAGCGCCACGACTGGGTCGTCACGTGGAGCCGTACGTCGAACCCGCCGAGCGCGAGCTTGAGCTTGGGGAGAAGGGTCTCGTCGGTCAGGTCGGCGACGGCGACCGAGACGGTGCCGTCGGAATGCAAGCGGATCGGGATCGCGTGCAGCTGCTCGGCCTCGCGCCGGGCGAGCAGCCCGGTCGCGCGATAGTCGACGGACGTCACGCCGATGTCCACGAACTCGACGTTCGACTGCTCTGCCAGCACGCGGGCGATGTCGTCCTCGAAGCAGAACTGGAGGCGAACGAGCGCCTCGCCGAGCAGCTCGCCCGGCTGCTTCTCCTCGAGCGCCCGGTCGAGCTCCTCGTTCGTGACGAGGCCCCTTGCGCAGGAGCAGCGCGCCGAGGTGCGAGCGAGGCTCGTCCTCGAAGAAGCTGTGGTCGAGACGTGCGGGCCGCATGTCCCGGTAGGTATCGGGATTTCGCGGCGGCGTCTTGAGAGAAGAGCGGAGTACGGCCTATTCAGGCGGGAATCGGGCGCCGCGAGAGCACGAGCTCGGCGATCTGGATCCCGTTCAGCGCCGCGCCCTTGCGCAGGTTGTCGCAGGCGAGGAAGAGCGAGAGCCCGTTCTCGGCCGCCGGATCGCGCCGGATCCGGCCGACGAGGACCTCGTCGCCGCCGGCCGCCCTGCCCGGAGTCGGGAACTCCTCGAGGCGCACAGAGTCGGCCGCGCGCGGGCACCTCGCGCGCCTGCTCGGGGCGAGAGCGGCTGCTCGGTCTCGAGCCACACCGACTCGGCGTGTCCGACCGGCACCGGGACGCGCACGCAGGTCGCGCTCAGCGGCAGCTCGGGCAGCTCGAGGATCTTGCGCGTCTCGTCGCGCAGCTTCGACTCCTCCTCGAACTCCTCGCCGTCGAAGTCCCAGTCCATCGCCAGGTCGTGCTCGGCCTGCGGCTCGTCGAGCAGCCGCTGCAACGCGCTGCGCTCCGGCGCCCGGAAGCCGACTGGTAGGTGGCGACGCGGACGCGCCCGCAGCCCGGCCGCCTCGTGCAGCGGCTCGAGCACGAGCGTGAGCGGGATCGTCGCAGCAGTTCGGGTTCGCCGACGATCCCGTCGTGCTCGAGTGCGCGATCTCCGTTCACCTCGGGCACGACGAGCGGGATCCCCGGCTCGAGCCGGAACGCCGCGGACTTGTCGATGCAGACGGCGCCGCCGCGAGCTGCGTGCGGGACGAGCTCGCGGCTCGCGCGTGTCCCGACGGAGAAGAGGCAGACGATCGAGGTCGCCCGCCGAGAGCGTCTCGAGGTCGCCTCCTCGACCACGCGGCCGTCGGCGAGCTTCGTGCCGGCCGAGCGCGCCGAGGCGAAGCGCCGGACGTTCTCGAAGCCGCGCCCGCGCAAGCAGCTCGAGCACGACGGCGCCCGACCGCGCCGGTCGCGCCGACCACGCCGATGCGCGCATCACGCATGCTGGCGCTCGGCCTCGGGGCGTCGAGCTCGAAGGCGCGGTGCAGCTCGGCGACGGCGCTCGTCGACGTCCGTCGCCGCGACGTGGCAGGCGATCTTGATCGGCGAGGTGGTCGACGACCTCGAGGCTCGATCCCGGCCTCGGTCGAGGGTCTCGAACGCCTTCGCGGCGACGCCCGGGTGGCTCTTCATGCCCGCTCCGATCACGCTCACCTTGCCGAGGTCGTCGCGCGCGTCCAGTCGACGCCGAGGCTCGTCGAGCGCGTCGCTCGCGACCGTCCCGGTCGTCCGCGGGCGCCGAGAAGAGGATCTCGGGACCAGTGCGGAGGATCGTGTCCACGTTGACGCCGGCCTCGGCGAGCGCCGCGAACAGCCGCGCCGGCGCTCGTGCCGTCGACGCGGTAGAGCGTCTCCTCGCGCGTGTGCGTGATCCCGGAGATGAGCGCCTTCTCGAGCATCCGTTCGTCCTCCTCGCGAATCCAGGTGCCGTCCGCGCCGAGAACGTCGAGCGGACGTGGAGCTGACGTTCGTGGTTGCGCGCGACCTCGACCGAGCGTAGCCTGCAGCACCTGCGCGCCCGAGCGCGGCCATCTCGAGCATCTCCTCGTAGCGTGACCGCGTGCAGCTTGCGCGCCTGCGGGCACGAGCCGCGGGTCGGCGGTGAAGACGCCCTCGACGTCGGTGTAGATCTCGCAGACCTCGGCGCCGAGCGCCGCGGCGAGCGCGACCGCGGTCGTGTCGGAGCCGCCGCGGCCGAGGGTCGTGATGTCGAAGTCGGTCGAGACGCCCTGGAAGCCGGCGACGAGCACGATCGCGTCCTGCGTCGAGCGCCTCGTGGATGCGGCGCGGCGCGGACGTCGACGATCTTCGCGCGGCCGTGGACGGTGTCGGTGACGATCCCGGCCTGCGAGCCGGTGAGCGAGATCGCCTCGTGCGCCGAGGTCGTGGATCGCCATCGCGGCGAGCGCGCAGGAGATCCGCTCGCCGACCGAGATCAGCATGTCGAGCTCGCGCGGCTTGGGCGCGCGCGAGACCTCGTAGGCGAGGCGGACGAGCTCGTCGGTCGAGTCGCCCATGGCCGAGAGCACGGCGACGACGCGGTTGCCGCCGCTCGCGGCGCGCCACGAGCCGGCGCGCGACGTCCTTGATCTTCTCCGGGTCGGCGACGGAGGTGCCGCCGAACTTCATCACCAGCGTCCCGAGTGCGCGGCTCGGCGCCCTCGAGAGCCGGAAGAGGCTCGAACTGGGTCGTTGCCACGGCCTGGAGTCTAGGGAGGGGCCTCACGGACTTACATTTCGCGGCGGCCCGGAAGCGCCCTGCCGAGCGTGACCTCGTCTGCGTACTCGAGGTCGGCGCCGACGGGCAGGCCGCTCGCCAGGCGGGTCACGCGCACGCGGCCGCGCAGGCGGTCGGCGAGGTAGGCGGCGGTCGCCTCGCCGGTCATGTTCGGGTTGGTGGCGAGCACGACCTCCTCGACGCCGTTGCGCTCGACGCGGCCGAGCAGCTCGGTCGATGCGCAGGTGCTCGGGCTCGACGCCGTCGAGCGGGGAGAGCGAGCCGCCGAGCACGTGGTAGAGGCCGCGGTACTCGTGCGTTCGCTCGACCGAGATCAGGTCGGCGGGCTGCTCGACGACGCACACGATCGTGTGGTCGCGGCGCTCGTCGCGGCAGATCTGACGCGTCTCGTCCTCGGTCAGGTTGCCGCACTCGCGGCAGAAGCGAACGCGCTCCTTGACCTCGGCGATGCGCGGCCGAGAGCGCGCCGGCCTCGTCCTTCGAGACCCGAGAGCAGGTGGAAGGCGAGCCGCTGCGCGGTTCGCTGGCCGACCCCGGCAGGCGGGTCAGCTGCGAGACGAGGTTCTCGACGGCAGGGCTGAACATGCCGCTCATTGTGCCCTTCGCGTCGGTCTCAGCCGTCCGGCGCGGGCGTTCTCGGCCAGGCGGTCCGAGCGCCGCCCTCGAGCAGCGACGGCGCCGCGATCTCAGGGTGGGCGCTGACCAGCTCCCGGAAGCCGTCCCGGTCGAGCGCCAGGCAGCGGAGCAGGGTCTTCGCCCGCACGCGGGCCGTCCGGGTGGCGTCGGTCGTCATCAGCGCCAGCTCGCCGAAGAACTCGCCCGGGCCGAGCTCGACCGTGGTCGCGCTTCGTCTCGACGATGACGGTCCCTCGGAGATGAAGAACATGCCCGTGCCTTCATCCCCGGCTGAACGAGCGACCTGTCCCGCGGGCACCTCGAGCTCGCTTCGTCGCCTCGGCCACGCGTTCGAGGCTCGGCGGTGCCCAGCTCGGCGAACAGATCGGGATCTCGCCGCAGCGCGTCGGCGCGCCCGTCGGCCACTACGAGCCCCGGGAGCCCCATGCCCTGCAGGCCGCCGAGCGCCGGGCCGAGCTTGGACTCGATCAGGCTCTGCGACGGAGCGGAGCGCCTCGTTGACCGCAGCCAGGATCATGTTCCTCGAGCATCTCGGGTCGTCCGGTCGATCGCCTTCGGGTCGATCTTGATCTCGCGGATCTCGCCGCCGCCGGTGGCGACCACCTTGACCATGCCGCCGCCGGCCGTGGCCTCGACGGTCTCGGTCCTCTCAGCTCCTCCTGGGCCTTCTGCATCTGAGCCTGCATCTGCTGCACCTGCTCGAGCATCTTGGTTCATGTACCATGCCACCTCCATTGCCCGTCCTGCCACCCTCGCGGGCGTCGAAGGTGTCCCTTCTCATCAGCTCGATGATCTCCTCCTCGGTCACGGGCTGGTCCTCGTCGGGCGCGGCCTCCTCGCCGTTCTCGCCGACCTCGAAGGCCAGGAGAGGTGGCGCCCTGTGATCTCGTAGAGCGCCTCCTCGAGCAGGGTCGCGTTCTTCGGCTCCTCCGCCAGCTGCCGGTGGAACGAGGCGGCTCTGCGGGAATCCTCGACCGTGAGCGTGTCGCCCGCGAGATCCTTCGGCTGCGCCTCTCGCGCAGGACCGAGGCCGTCGGGATGGACTTCCTCCTCGACCGCAGGCAGGATCGTGCCGCTGCCAGGCCTCCTGAGCTGCTCGAGCTCCAGCTGACGGCGGCCGCGGCCGCCTCGACGGTGTCGGTCGCCGCGACTGTCTCTGCCGACCGTCTCTGTGACTGTCACCGGGGCGGGCTTGCGAGGCCCAGCGGCCGCTCCAGCTGTCTCGAGCCGGTAGGCGGTCGACTCCGCGGAGAGATCGGCGGCCGGCCGCGTCACCTTGACGAGCGCGAGCTCGAGCGGCGAGGCGCGGGTCGCCGCCCTGGCGCATGTCCTCGACCGCGACTGCGAGCAGGTCGCAGAGCCGGAGCACGGTCGCCTCGCCGAGCTGGTTCGCCTGCTCGCGCAGCCGCTCGCGGCGTCTCCTCGGTCACGGGCAGCGAGTCGGGCACCTCGCCCATGTGCTGGACGAGCAGCAGGTGGCGCAGGTGCTCGAGCAGGTCGGTGACGAGCCGGCCGAGATCCTGGCCCTGCTCCGAGAGCTCCTCGACGAACGTCAGCGCGCCGGCGGTGTCGCGGTCGACGATCAGGTCGCAGAGCCGGAAGAGCGCCTCCTCCTCGACCGCGCCGAGCAGCTGCAGCACCGCCTGCACGGTCGATCTGCGCCCTCGGTCGCGGCCGCGAGCTGGTCGAGCGTCGAGACCGGCGTCGCGGTACGCGCCGCGGGCGCGCGCGCGCGATCAGCGACGAGCGCGGCGTCGGGCGCCTCGATGCCCTCGCCGTCCGGCGATCGCGGCAGCTACGCGCACGAGCTCGGGCAGCCGTGGCCGCGAGAAGACGAACGTCTGGCAGCGCGAGCGGACGGTCGGCAGCACCTTCGCGAGGTCGGTCGTGCAGAAGACGAAGACGAGGTGGGGCGGAGGCTCCTCGATCAGCTTCAGCAGCGCGTTCAAGGCGGCGTCCGTGAGCTGGTGCGCCTCGTCGAGGATGTAGACCTTGTAGCGGCCCTCGACCGGCTGCAGGACGACGCGCTCGCGGATCTCGCGGATGTCGTCGATGCCGCGCTGCGAGGCCGCGTCCATCTCGACCACGTCGAGCGAGGTGCCGTTCGGCGATCGCGACGCAGGCGTGGCAGGTCTTGTCCGGCGTCGGCGTCGGGCCCGTGCTCGCAGTTGAGCGCCTTGGCGAGGATCCGCGCGAGCGAGGTCTTGCCGGTGCCGCGCGGGCCGGCGAAGAGGTACGCCTGGCGCACCTGCCCGTGCGCGATCGCGTTCTTCAGCGTCCGGACGACCGCCTCCTGGCCGACGACCTCGTCGAAGTCCTGCGGGCGGTACTTCCGGTACCAGGGCGGCCACGCTGACGACTCTATCGAACCGGGCTGGCACACCGCGCGCCTGAGAGCAGTACTTAGCGCTGCTTCCTTCCGGATCTGACGCGGTTCGCATCGCCTCCCACCGCCCGGGGCCTCGGGCCTCGAGGAGACGAAGCGTACCCAACGGCTATTCTGGGCCTCCCGGGCGCGTAGCTCGTTGGTCGCAAGCTGAAGTCCGCGCTGCTGCGCGAGCCATGACGACGGAACGCAGCAGGTGAGCGGCGCCGGGCAAGTCTGTCGCCGCGGCGCTATCCTCCGAGCGCTGAGGGCGCGTAGCTCAGCGGGAGGAGCGCCCGCTTCACACGGAGGTCGCTGGTCTGATCCCAGCCGCGCCCACTTCCCCGCTTGACCCCTCTTGGGCAAGCGGGTCGTCTGTCGTTTCCGAGGTCCGTAACGCCCGTCGCGGGCATACCTGCTGGGCATACCTCGGCCGAGGTTCACGCGGGTCGTCCGGCCGCTCGGCGACCCTCCGTTGCTGATGATCCCGCTGCACTCCCTGCCTGCGGCCAAGCCCGTCGTCGTCCACGTCAGTACGGGCCTCAGCAGCTGGGAGAAGGCGGTCGCAGTGGGCGCATCGTCGCTGGCGTCGGCGCTGCGATAAGCGCCTTCTTCTCCTGGCTGTCGGGGCGCAGGAGCGAGGCGACTGGGCGTGACGCACGAGATGCCCTCGCGGCCAGCCTTTAAGCCGAATCTGGTGCTCGACATCGATCAGGTCTACGGCAGCCGCATGGGAGTCGGCGGGTGCTGGTGGTCGGGCCGATGATGCAGGGCGGGTTGTCCACAGCCCTCCCCGAGCGACCTGCTGCTTGAGTTCAACCTCGCGGAAGGGGTGAGCTATCGTCTGCCTCCAGCTCGCTGTTGAGCCCGAACGACGAGCTGAAGCTGCGGATCGAGGATTCGAGCGGCGCGTGGCCGCCGCCGGAAGGAGATCGCGTAACGGTGACCGTCACGTACTTCGGACATGCGGGGTGCGGGCAGGTATCGGCGGCGTCGAGATCAGCCGCCCTTCGTCGCCCTGTCGATAAGGCGGTCGCTGACGCAGGGGCTGGTGTCCTTCCCGGAGGTCTCGGAGCCAACCGGAGACGCGGGTCAAATCTCAACGGCGCGTCACACCGCCTAGCCTTCCCGGCGTTCGGTCGCCGCCAACGTCGAGATGGCCGAGGTAAGCGTGTCCGTCCTCGCCCTCGATGGGCCAGGTTCGGTCCCGGCCGGCGGCTTCCTTACTCGTGCTCGCCACGGCGCAGCGGGCTTAGGCCCTTTCGCCGCGCACGAGGTCCCGGCCCCCGGTACCGTGCCGGTTGGCGCGTCGTTTTCGGTGGACGATGCGAGGGTGCCGCATCGCCGGGAACTTCCGCAGGGGCTGCGAGCGGTCGCGCATCCTGCTCGTGGTGCTCGACGATGCCGGCTGCCGTTCCTGCAGGGCGGCTACGTCGGCGTCGACGTCTTCTTCGTCCTCTCCGGCTACCTGATCACCGGGCTGCCGCTTTGCTCAGGCCGAGCGCGACTGGCCGCGTGTCGGCTCGTGCGACTTCTACGTCCGGCGCGCCGCGCCGCATCCTCCCGGCTGCGGCGCTGACCCTCGTAGTGCACCGACCTCGCTGCCGCAGCACCTGCTCAACTCTCGTGCGCGCGCGTGAGGCGGTCACGGACAGCGTCTGGGCCGCGCTCTTCGGCGCGAACGTCCACTTCGCCGCGCGAGGGAAGCGACTACTTCAGCCAGGGCCAGCCGCCCTCGCCGCTGCTCAGCACTTCTGGACGCTCTCGGTCGAGGAGCAGTTCTACCCTCGTGTGGCCGTCCGTCCGTGCCCTCGCGGCTTGCTTGCGACGGTTCCTCCTGCGACGGCGGCGCTCTGCTGATCGTGGTCGCCGCGATCGGCGCGCCTCGCTCGCCTGGTCGATCCACGACACTGCTGCCTGACGCCGGCCACCGCGTACTTCTCCACTCGCCCGCGCCTGGGAGCTGGCCCTCGGAGCCGTGCGTCGCGATCTGGCCGCCCGACGGCTCGGCGCCGAGCAATCGGCCTTGCTCGGCCTAGCCATGCATCGGTTCCTGCCGCTGTCCTCTCTTCACGAGTGCGACGCCGTTCCCGGGCTACGCAGCGTTCCTGCCGGCCGATTGGACGCGGCACTGGTCATCGCCGCTGCCGGCGCGCCTCGGGCTGCTCGATCGCGCCGCTGCGCTACCTCGGCGACCGGTCGTACGCCTACTACCTCTGGCACTGGCCCGTACTGGTGATTGCGTCCGCAGTACTCGGGTCACGATCTTTCGACTTGGGCGTGAAGCTCCTCCTGTTGGCTGGCAGCGCTCTCGGCCTGTCGATTGTCAGCTACGGCCTATTCGAGAACCCGATCAGGCGGGATGAAGTGGCGCCGCAGACGGCGCGTTGCTGTTGCCCGCCTCGGCGGCGATCGCCGTCTCGCTCGTAGCGCTCCTGAGCCTGCGCGCCCTCGGCTGACACGCGGGCGACGCGGATCATCGACTCCGCGGCCGCAGCGGTTCGGCCGGCGGCGTTGGTGCGACGGACGCACCGCCGTGCAGAGCTCCGGCAGGCCGCTGCCGGGCCGGTCGCTCGCCGCCGTGCGGGCGGCTGAGCGCGGCGACCGCGCTGCCCTCGCCGCTCACCCCGCCGGTAGGCCAGCTCCGCAGCGACCTGTTACGCCTTCCCGAGCGGCTGCAACGCGACCGGGCCGGATGATCCACGGTGAAGCCTCTGCCGCCTCGGCGACGACTGGACAGCCCCAAGTCGATCGTCGTGTTCGGCGACTCGCACGCCCAGATGTGGATGCCCGCCGATCCTGCAGATGGCGATCCGCGACGCACTGGCTCGTCGTGCCGTTCGTCAAGGTCTGAGCTGCGTCCCGAGACTCGTGGACGGCGGCACGGTGGCGCCTTACGGGATCTGGTACCGTCTGGGCCAGGTCAACCGGGCGGCGGCGCTCCACCCGCAGGCGTGACGCTGTCGTCGGGAGCTGGGCGGGCAAGCCAAGGAGCCGCGTGGCCGCGATCAGGCCGGTCGCCCAACTGCGCGCGGCGATGCGGCGGTCGTCCGCGAGCGTCATGGTCGTCGGCGACCCGACGAGCCAGCGCCGCGACCCAGTCGATCGCCTGCTCGCCCGGGGCGCGACGATGAAGACCTGTACCAGCAGACGCTCAGTCAGCTGTCAGGCCCGGCGCCTACCGCGCGATCGGCCGCGACGCCCGCAAGGCCGGCGTCGGCTTCGTCGTCACGCGGCTTGGTTCCTGCGCCCGCGCACGCACGTGGGGCCGCGGCTACCTGTGCCCGACTGTCATCAACCGGACGATCGCGTTCCTCGACCGCGGCCACATCTCGAAGACCTACGCGCTTGAGCTCGCGCACGCAGTTCCCGACCGGCGCCCGGCGGCGAGCTCTTCAGGTGTAAGGAGCGGCGCCACTTCGGCTGGAAGCGGCGCGCGCGATCTTCGAGCTCGGGCGCGTCGTGGCCGAGGTTGACGACAAACCCGTCGCAGCCGGCCTCGACGTGGTCGGCCAGCCGCTCGGCGATCCACTCGGGCGGGCCTTCGATCGCGTGACGTCCACGTTCGTCCTCGCCGGTCTTCGGTCGGCGAAGTGACGCGCTGATGCGGAGCATCGTCCGGCCGTGTCGAAGCCGCGGCCGAGCTCGCGCAGCTCGTCCACCGAGAGCGCGACTGCGCCGACGCCGGTCTTTAGCCGCGCGGCGCACGGTCGCGCGCGAGGTGCCGGCCACCCAGAAAGCCCGGCGTGCGTTCGAGGCCGGCGCGAGCCATCCGTCCAGCGAGAGCAGCCCGCCGTCGTAGCGCACGCGGGCCTCGGCATCTGCTCGAACGCGGCCGCAGCGAGGTCGAGCCACCGTCGAGCAGCTTTCCCTCGCTCCGCGAACGGCGCACCGAGGGTCTTCGAACTGCTCCTCCATCCAGCTCGGCCGCGACCGCGGTCACGACGCGGCCGCCTGGAGAGGAAGTCGAGCTGACGCGAGCTGCTTGAGCGCGACGAGCGGGCTGCGCGCCGGGACGATCAGGGCGGAGACGCCGAGCTGCAAAGCCGCTTCGTCCGCCCGGCGCGAGGAAGCCGAGAGCTGAGCAGTGGCCTTCCGCGATCGAGCCATAGATCGGCGCGTGCCCCTCCGGCACGACGAGGTGGTCGGTCACCCAGCCCGCAGTCGAAGCCGGACTCCTCCGCCGCGACTGCGCACGCCGCGAGCCGCGCCGCGTCGAGGCCTTCGCCGTAGTTCGGCAGGATCGAAGCCGAGAAACGTGGGAGCGGCATTGCGGCGGATCGGTGGCTGCCGGAGCGAGCCGACCCTTGAACCCGAACGCGCACATCTGGGAGCGGGCCCGGCAAGCCGGGCCCCCTTGCCGCAAAGCTGCCCAGCTCGCGGCGGCGATGCGCTTTCCGCCTCAGGCCCGCAGCCGGGAAGTTCCGGAATCTTGCGCTTGAGGATGTCCGTAGGACATGGGCCGCCTTTCGTTCCCGGCAGTTGATACGCCGAGGAAAAGAGCAGCCGGCTCCCCGGCGCGGGCTGCGGCATCCCTCAGCTAGTGGCTGCCATCCGACCCTCAGCGTTCTAGGGTTTTTTCCATGCGTGCTCGGCCCTTCTGCAGGCAGCGTGGGTTCGCAGAGCTGTGGGGACGTTCACGCTGATCTTCGTCGGCGCCGGCTCGATCATCGCCACCCACGGCGGCAACCTGACCGCGATCGGGCTGGCCCACGGGCTCGCGATCGGCGATGGCCTCGGCGGTCGGGCACATCTCCGGAGGTCATTTCAACCCCGCGGTGACGTTCGGCTTCCTGATCACGCGCCGGATCGAGCGCACCGCGGCGGCCTACTGGTTCGCGCAGCTTGTGGGAGCGATTCTGGCGGCGTTTCTGCTTCAGGCGGTGCTCCCCGAACAGCAGGTCGACGCGGTCAACCTGGGCGCGCCCCTCACTCGCCCCGGGGATCAGCGGAGGCGGGGCGCCGTGATCCAGGTCGTGCTGACCTTCTTCCTCGTCTGGGGTGATCTTCGCGACGGCGGCTTCGACCCCGCGCGGCGCGTTCGTCCTCGATCGCCGGCCTGGCGATCGGCCTCGCCATCACGCTCGACGTCTACATGGGCGGCCCGCGCCACCGGCGCGGCCATGAACCCGGCACGTGCCCTGGGCCCGGAGAGCTCGTGCAGAACTTCTGGAGCAATGCCTGGGTCTACTGGGTCCGGGCCGTCTGATCGGCGCCGGCCTCGCCGCGCTGGCCTATGACCGGCTCTACCTGCGACCGCCCTCGCCCGAGCCCGTCTGGACTGCCGCCCGAGACCGGGGCTCGACGAGGCCAGGCGCGGGCCAGGCCGCGACTCTCTAGGCGGTCACCCTCTTCCGGGCGATGCCCCCCGCCCGGCTCCCCGCGAGATCCTGGGCGGGTCGAACAAAGGAGAGACCATGTGGTGGGGAATCGGAATCCGGGGCGTTCCCTGCACATGATCCTGCTGGTCGTCTTCGGCCTGGGGTTGGCGTACAAGGGGCGCTGGGCGCCGTTCCTGATCGGGTCTGCTCCCCCGATCGTCTGGATCGTCGGCTACTTCGCGGCGGCGCGGAAGCCGGGCAACCGGCGCAGACCTGACCGAGGCCGCCGGAGCGGGGCCGAGAGCCATGCTAGGTTCCCCGCGGTGCTGCTGCTGGGGCTCTCGACGGGGCACAAGATCGGGCTCGGGCTCGCGGTCGCTGGGCTTCGCCGGCTTCTCCCTGATCGTCTCGCTCCTCGTGCCGCGGTACTACCCGCAGTTCCCCCGGCCGCGGGCTGCGCGTCTTCCTCGTCGCCCGCCTGCTGCTGTTCGTCGGGATGATGTCCGCCGTGATCGTCCTCGCGCGCGAGAGCAGCGAGGCGGAGGCGAAGGGCAACGGGACCACTGACCGAGGCGGCCACGGCCACCGCGACGACCACGACCACCGGCGCGCCAACCTCGGTCCCGCAGTCAGCGAGACCGAGTTCAAGATCCACGCTCCCGAAGACCACGCTCGCGGCCGGCTCGTACGGCTTTCGAGGTGCAGCAACGACGGCAGATCGAGCCGACGACCTGGTGGTCAAGGGCAACGGGGTGGACGCGAAGACGCTCGACGATCGGCCCCGGCGAGTTATCGGCGACGCTGAAGGTCGACCTGAAGCCGGGCACCTACGACGTCTACTGCTCGATCCCCGGCCACAAACAGGCCGGGATGGACCTCAAGCTGACCGTCACCTGAGCCGCGGTTGACGGCCATGGCGCTGCCCGGTAGCGTCGGCGCACTCGGTCGAACAGGGGAGCATCATGGCTCCGCGGCGGATTCGGACTGCGGCACAGTCGGCTCCTCGAGGTGTCCGCATGACGGGAAGGCCGACGACAACCTCCTACAGATCAATCACGTCGTGTCCTGATGATGGAGAACCGGTCGTTCGACCACATGCTCGGCTATCCTCACGATCGAGCAGGGCCGCGACCGACGTCGACGGGCCTGACGCACGGCGATGTCAAGAACGCGTACCGCGGCAAGACGTACCACGTCCACCCGGCGGCGCGGACGACGCTGACGAAGGACGCAGGACCCGTGCCATTCGAGCTGGCGCGTGACGACGAGCAGATCAGCTAACGACATGCGGCGGCTTCGTCGCGAACTTCGTGAAGCACGCAAGAGGGCGAAGCTGGCGGTCGACCCCGGGTCGTGATGGCCTACCACACGGCCGCGCAGCTGCCGGTCTACGACTACCTCGCCGCCAGCTTCTGCGTCTGCGACCACTGGTTCTGCTCGGTGCCGGGCGCGACGATGCCGAACCGCTGCTACGCGGTCGCGGGCACCTCCGGCGGCCGGCTGCGACGACGCTGAAGCCGCCTCCGGCCGTACAACGTCGTCGCCGTCGTTCGTGCGCCACCTGAAGGCACGGTGCCGTGGCGCGTGGTACTCGCACGACTACGTGCCGATGCTCTGGATCATCGACCCCGAAGTACCGGCCTGTCGTCGAGACGTCCCGCGCTACTTCGACAGCACGACGTGCTTCGGCCATCGCGAGCTTCGTCGAGCGCGCCGCGAAGGGCAGCTGCCGGCGGTCTCGTGGATCGACCCGAACTTCGTCGACCTCACCTTCGGGCCGGCGGGCTCGAACGACGACCATCCGCCCTCCGACCTGCACGGCGGGCCAGAAGCTCGCGCTCGCGCTGTTCGACGCGGTCGTGCAGGAGCCCAGCTGGGAGAAGACGATGCTCGTGATCGTCACCTACGACGAGCACGGCGGCTTCTACGACCACGTGCCGCCGCCCGCGTGCGCACGACGACTCGTCCGGCGATCCGGTCGCTACGGGCCGCGCGTGCCCGGCGCTCGTCGTCTCGCCGTACGTGGCGGCGCGGGTCGGTCTCGAAGACGGTCTACGACCACACGTCGATCATCAAGACGATCCTCGCCCGCTTCTGCCGCAGAAGGCGGACGGGACGGTCCTGAACATGGGCGCGCGCGTGCGGCCGCCCAGCACCTCGGCGAATTGCTGACGCGTCCGACGGCGCGGAGGATCAAGCGCCCGAGTACCAGTCGCTCGTCGACGACTCCGCGCGCTGGCACGAGGAGATGGTCCCAGATGGCGTGCCTGCGCCCGGCGAGGGCATGGCCATCCCGCATGAGCTGACGGACTTTCAGAAGGACTTTCCTCGACGCGAAAGGCGACCTGCTCGCCGCCCGCCGCCAGCTCGCGGCGGCGGGTAGAGCGTCGATCGGTCTTCTGAGGCGGAGAAGGAGGGATTCGAACCCTCGACGGCAGGGATTCTCCCCACCTAACGCCTTAGCAGGGCGCCGCCTTCAGCCACTCGGCCACTTCTCCGCGCGGGCGACAGGATAGCCGGAGCCGTCCCAGAACGCTACCCTGTGGCGCGCAAAACTCGGAGGGGTGGCAGAGCGGTCGAATGCGGCGGTCCCGAAAACCGTTTCGGGCCTTGTGGGTCCGACGAGGGTTCAAATCCCTCCCCTCCGCTCAGAACTAAGCCGAAACCCGCTTCGCTAGGCCAGGTTTTGGTGTCTTTCGAGCCGCTCTGGCGCTCCTCTCGCTGTACCGCTCGAAATCATCCGCGGAAGTCAGTTCGGCTTGTCAGGCGATTGAATTCGACCGGACGGTCATGAGATAGCTTTCCGGTACTGATCGGAACAAGGGGGTCGATGGAGGGAGGCAGGTTCCTATCTTATCGACGACTTGCTCTGGCGTTCCTCGTGGTCGCCGCAGCTACGGCAACGGCGGCCCTGGTCGGGCTGACGGCCGCACCAGGCCCGCACCGACTATCACTGCCAACATCACCTGCGATCTGCAGACAGGAAGCTGACGGTCAACTACACCTCGACAGCGTGGCCCGGCGACGGATCCGATCCAACCAACGACCCTTCGCGCGCGAACCCGCAGATTGACATCTACGCTGGATGGCGGGCTCGTGACCTCGGGTGCGTACACAGCGCCGAACTACTCGTTCTCAGGCTCGTTCACGCTGACGAGGCAAGTCTGCTGGAGACGTCGTCGAGGTGGCGGCGGTCATAAAAATCGGGACGTGGGGCAACGGTGAGCCAGTGGCTATGTGTTGAATTGGATTGATCTCACCGTTCCGGAGTGCGGAACGATCCGGAACGGCCGGTTCACGGGTGGCGGCAATCAGGTCGGATCGGCGATGTAGAGAGTGACGCGCGCGGCCTGACCATCCATTGTGATTTCTCCTGTCCAACAACCTCGAGGTCAACTGGGGCAGCAACCAGTTCCACATGCTCGGAGAGCACATAACGACGGTGGAGTGCTCGGATGATCCGACCGTACATCAAGCCCCGCCCGCCGCTCCGCTCGACACGCTGATCGGCGTCGGCACCGGCCGATACAACGGCGTTGATGGCTACACGATCGAGTTCACGCTCCAGGACTACGGCGAGCCCGGATCGAACGACAAGATGGCGATCAAGATCTACCAGACCGCCAATCCCGCGAACGTGTTCGCTCAATGTCCGCTCCAGACCATGACGGGTAGGGAACCTCAAAACCCACTTCGACCAACCGCACAAGTAGACCGAATCAGCGTTCACCGCCGGGCGCAACCACGCCCGGCGGGTGAACGCCAAACTGAGTTCGGCCGCTGAGCGGCGAGTCCTTACGCGGCGGGCTCGTAGAGGAGCCGGAGCGTGAGATCGACCGAGAACCCGAATTGAAGAAACCGAACAGCCTCCTCTTCGGGGATCTCCAACCTCGGGCCGCCAAGACCAGAGCCGCGCAGGGCGTCGCGCCCGCGTCCACGAAAAGGTTCAAGCGCCGGCGAAGTAAGCACTCGACCTCGGCCGCAGACAATCGCTCAAATTCTGCCGCAGTCACACCGGACTCCTTCCATGCCGCATTAGCCGGTGACGTCTCGTATCGGCTCGAGAGCGGCACGGCTCACTCCCCCTTCAAGGGGAGTTGGCGAAGACCGCACCGAGCAGAGGCCATGCGGGAGTTGCGCCTCGCGTGCGCCTAGCTCAGCGGTCCGTCGCCGTCAGGTCTTTTTGTCTCTCGCCAGGCGCATCGCCTTCGGGCCGAGGACTCAGTGGGGCGGTCGGTGCTGCGGCGCTGACCGCCCCGGGCCAGACGAGGATTGGCACGCGTATGAGCTGACGCCGTACTCCTCGCAATAGCTATCCGCGCCGTCGCTCGGGACACCGATCCGGTGACGACGCATTCGGTCGGCACGCCGCCACTTTCGCCCACCGAATGAACGCCGCCAACTGGAGTAGGAGGATCCACCGAAATGCAGAGTGCCGCTACACGTGGTTTCACTGTCGTCACCGTCGTGACGCTGGTCTTTCACGCCGATCGTGGAATGGAAAGCATTGGATCGACCACCTGACGGGCAGGAAGACGGAGACGACGATCGTGAAGTGCCAGCAGGACGGATCCTGCCCGGCGCGGAAGCACATCACGCAGAAAGTCGGTTCTGCCGAACCCGTAGAGGTGTCTTCGTACTCTCCCGCTCGCGCTCGCGATCTTCCTCGTCGCGTTCGACTTTCAGAACCTGCGCTCTCCTGGAGCGGAGGGCGGACGATCAAACCCGACCGCGCGAAGTCGCAAGACTTCACGATCGTGGTGCCGGTTTTCGGGCATCCGCGCTATTTCGAGGCCGAGCGACTTCTCCGCTATCGCCACAAGGTTCTCGTCGCGATGGAGATCAGCTCGCCGGCGATGGCGGCGTTCGCGGACGAGCTCGAAGCACACGGATGGACACGTCGAGCGTCTCGGTCGTGGCGAGGATCCAAACCCCGCAGTGCTCGTGGCGGCCGCGCTGCCCGCCGTCGACACCACGACGTATACGTTCCGCCTCGACGCTGACACCGTACATCGGAGACGATGCTGCCGCCGCAGTCGCTGCGGCAGCCGTTGCCGGGACCGATCTGTGCTCGATCAAGTGTGCGGTCGGCGAACCGGACGAACGTCGTCACCGAAGCTGCAGGCGCTCCGAGTACCGGATGGCCATGCTCAGCCGCCACTTCCGTCCGTGGCTGACCTCGGGCGCGCTGCTTCCTCGCACGCACCGACGCGCTGCGCGAGATCATGGGCGCGGCACTCTGCGTGGACACCGGGCGAGGACATCGGAAACGGGCCGGACGGCCGCTCGCCCTTCGCATGCGCATCCGCCATCTCGACATGGTCGTGCTACACCGACGCGCCGGAAAGCTGGCGGGCACTCTTCCGGCAGCGGAGGGCTCTGGTGGGCGGGCGCGTTTCGCCACTGGTGGATCAACATCGACCGGAACTTGCCTCCACCTGCCGGTGCTGACCAGCCATTACCTCATTGCGATCTGGGTGACGTGGTACGTGAAGTGGTGGACGATGCTGAGCCCGGCGCGGTCAGTCCTCGAGCCTGCCCTACGTCTACTGCGCGTACCTCTTCGTCACGGTGACGTCGAACCTACAAGTTGTTCTCACCATGGATGGTCGTCTTCCCCTTCTATGCGCTCTGCCCAGGTGCTCGTGATGCCGGTCTCTCGGCGCACTGACGTACCTCGGGCTGGCGAGGCGCCGGCGGCCATCGGGGCGGTACGGGTTCGGGTATCGCCGCCGCGAAGTTCTACGCGGTCGTTCGACGCGTGATGACTTACCCTTCCGGGCCGGTCGTAGGCGCGCTCCATGCCCAGCCTGAGCACATCGCACGTCGCGCGCTGGCCGTGTCTCCGGCTTTGGCCCGCCCATGCGAGAGAGAAGTAAGCGCCCGAGGCGTCGACCTACTGCGGAGGAGCTGTACCCTCCAGGGAGAGGGAGAAGGTCGTCGGCGATCTCTCCTGCCGTCCGCGGCTATCGCCCCGGACGCCACTATTCGACCGTACTACTTAGCGTCGATCGCTACGAGCGCCGAGTCCAACAACGTCGCAAATAGCGGCGATTCACTGGCTCGTGCGGCACGCTCGACGCAGGATCTGCCGCGGCTGTGGGATCTGTGCGATGCGGCGACCTTCGACCACGATCACGGTCGGCATGGGATTCTTGGGCTTGCCTCCTCGCGCCTGAGTCGCCATCATGTTGGCTCCAGCAGCTCGACGGGATACCGGTTACAGCCTTCCGGGATGCGGCGCTCGGGCGTCTTGATCCGTTCCAGCGAGGTCGTGACGAGGTAAAGCCGCAATAACACTGCTCGATCGCACTCTGGCGTGGCTACGTGTCGGCGCAGTTCGGTGTTCAAGAGCCAGGGCATAGCGATGCGCCTCGCTTCTCACCTTCGTTCCGAACCTGGCATTTCCCGTGGGAAGGCAGCGAGCCCCTGGATGCCGACCTGAGCGCCGCGCTGCACTGGCGGCGCTCCGAGACGATCTCCTGGCCGCGGGTGGACGCGTATGCGGCGCGCGCCCGGTATCGAGTGGTACGAGCTTCGCTTTCGGCGCGACGCCGCTATTCGAGAGTTCCAGCGCGACCCCGGCCCTTACGGGGCCTAGTGGCTCTTCGTCACGCAGCTCGCGAGCTTGTTGCCTGTCGGGCGGCTGTTCACCGCGGCTCCACATTCGGCCGTCGGGTCGGCCCCGGCCGGCCTCCGGGCTTTCTCCTTGCCGTTCAAGAACACTGGGGAGCCGAGCACTCCCTCACTCCCCTGGAAGAGCTGCCGCCCAGCCCCGGAAAGGAGAGCTTGCTCGGCCCCGCTCTGATAGATGCGCGTGGTGCCCGAAGCCTGCGCGGTTCGAGTCGTCAGCGAAAACCAGGGCGCCCGGTGGCGGAGGCAGCACGCCAGGGCCGGGAGGGGGCTCGGGGTCGGCCCGTGGCGGCATGCTGGGACTTGAGGGCGTGCCCTCGCCTCCGCAGCACCGGGCTTACAGGAAGTTCTACGGACCCGCCCCCGAGGCCGAAGGCGTCGCCGGAGCCCGCCGTCATGGAAGGCGGGCTCCGGCGTTTACCGGCAAGATGGGGCCGGCGGGTCTTTGGCTACCCGGGGGAGGATTCCGGCGACGTTCTCGAGCGCGCGCCGCGAACGTTGTCGGCGAGCAGGGTGATCGCACCGATCACGGCGATCGTGATCACGGCGAGGACGATCCCGTACTCCGCCATCGTCTGCCCTTCCTCGCGCCTGCGCAACGAGTCTGCGGCGACCTGCGCGAAGACAAACAGCTTCAGCATTTGATTCACCTCGCTTCCGCGAGTCTCGGCACTGCGGCGCGCGCCCTCTTTGACTCACGCTCCTGACCTCATCGTTCCGATACGGCGAGAGGCCGATCCCTCGTGCTGATGTTTCGCCTGAGCGCGAAGTCACCGTCGCTTCGAGTAGGTCGCCTCACCCCGACAAGGAGGCTTCGCATGCCGCGCGCGTGGTCACGTTCGACGGCGTCACCAAGGAGCGGATGGACGAGATGCGGGGCGAGATCGAGGGAAGCGACCCGCCCGGGAGGGCCTGAACCCGAAGGAGATGATCGCCTCCACGACCCCGAGTCCGACAAGGCGCTTGTTCTGATCCTCTTCGAGAACGAGGGACGACTACCGCCGGGGCGACGAGGTCCTGAGCGCGATGTCGACCGACGATACGCCGGGACAGCGGACGTCAGTCCGGGCGGTACGACGTCGCCCACGCGCCGGACGATGGGACGGACGAGGGGCGCCTCCCGCGTGGGGAGGCGCCCCCTCGTTCCTTACGAGGCCGGGATCGTCGGGCCGGCCGGGTAGAGCACGCCGTTGAGGACGAGCCGCTCTCTCCTGCATCGTCCACATGCGGTACCACGGGTTGAACCCGATCAGGATCGCGTGGCCCGCGCCGAACGGCTGGTCGACCACCGCCGGCCGCCCGGGAGCGGAGGCTCGTGTTCGCCGCCGGCAGCGTGTTGTTCGCGTTGACCTGGTAGCCGTCTAGCAGTTGCTGTAGCCACGCTGCGTGGTCGAGATGTCGAAGACCGGCCCGCCGCAGTCCCTCGAGGCCCGTACGTCACGACCGCGGTTGGGGCTCGGGATCGTCGTCCCGTTGCCGACCATCGTCGCCGGGTTGAACGTCGGGTCGCCGCTGGCGGAGCAGTAGATCCAGCCGCCGGTGTCGAAGCCCCAGCCGCCGGGGTCGAGCAATACGTAACTGAACGAAGTTACAC
>ERZ1370068.6348-contig-5336_pt1 | contig 64872 bp, 84 predicted proteins | sample MGYA00561227_ERZ1370068 | MGnify/ENA primary metagenome ERZ1370068 (study PRJEB38410, sample SAMEA6850437) | metagenome | study: Metagenomic assessment of the ecological functions of the soil: analysis of the soil microbiota associated with the... | reverse complement strand
GTATACTTCGTTCAGTTACGTATTGCTCACGATGGCGGTGCCGCCGGCTGCGACCACGGCCTGAGCGTATCCTGGGCGTTGCGCGCGAGGCAGTCCGCCGCCGGCCGGGGTTGGAACGATTTGCTGCAGAAGCGTCGGGGCGGGCGTGAGGTTGGCGGTTGGTTTGCTGTTGTGGCAGGTAACACGCCATGGGCGACGGCGGTAAGTCCGCAGGTGAGGCGGCCACGTGCTGGCAGCACCGTCGCCTACGCCAGGAGCGAGGGAGCCGGGCTCCGACCGTGGCGTTTCTCGGCGGCTTCCGCTCCGACATGACCGGCACCAAGGCCGTCGGCGCTCGGCGCCTGGGCGCACCAGGCCGGCCGTCGCCTTCCTGCGCTGCGACTATCTCGGCCACGGCCAGTCGTCGGGCCGCTTCGAGGACCAGCACGATCGGCCGCTGGCTCGACGATTCGCTGGCCGCCGATCGACACGCTGACCAGCGGCAAGCTCGTGCTCGTGGGATCGAGCATGGGCGGCTGGCTGTCGCTGCTGGTGGCGCCCGCGCGTGACGAGCGGCTGGCGGGCTGGTGCTGATCGCGGCGCGCGCCCGACTTCACCGAGCGCATGCTGCTCAGGGCCTGTCGGCCGAGGATCGCGCGCCGGCTGCGAGCGCGACAGGGCGGCTTGAGCGGCCATCGCAATATTCGCCCGAGCCGTCGGTCTTCACCTGGAAGCTGATCGAGGAGGGGCGCAACTCACCTGCTGCTCGACAAGCCGTGCTCGCTGCCCTGTCCGGTGCGCCTGCTGCATGGCGTAGAGCGATCCCGACGTGCCGTGGGAATATTCGCTGCAGATCGCCAGCCATCTGCGAAGCGCCCGAGGTGATCACGACGCTGATCAAGGGCGGCGATCACCGCCTCAGCACGCCGGCCGACATCGCCCGCGCTTGTCGCCACAGTCGAGGAGCTAACGGGTTAGCATGCCGCTCCATCGCCTGGCGCTGCTCCTGCGCTGTTTCGCGCTTTTCGGCCGCCGGGCCACGGCCCCGATGCCCATGGCTCTCGATCCGATGGCCGGCTCGCCCGATCATCTGCGCCGCTATACCGAGTGCATGAAGCTCGCCCGCAGCGGGCCTCTCAAGCACTCGCCCGCCGCCGAAAATGGATGGCCGAGGGCGGCGGGCTGCGCGCGCGCGTCATTGCGTGGCGCTCGCCATGTTCGAGGCGGGCAAGCACATCCAGGCGGCGACCCGGTTCGAGGCGATCGCCCGTGACATGGGCCAGGAGCCGCCGGCCTGCGCGCCAGTTGTGGGCCCAGGCCGGCCAGGCCTGGATGGAGCCAGGGCAGGCGGAGAACGCCGCGACCGCGCAGAGCCGGGCGCTTGAGCTCAAAGGCCGACGATGCCGACCTGTGGGTCGATCGCGGCCTCAACTTCTACCGCCATGCGCGCCTGGCCGCGCGCCATCTCCGATTTCGACAAGGCGCTCATCATGCGTCCCGGGATGTCGAGATCCTGGTGCTGCGCGCGGCAGCCTGGCGCAATTCAGGCAATCCCGCCCGGGCGCTGGCCGACGCCGAACGCGCTCCGAAGTGCGCTCCGATCATTCGAAGCGCTGCTCGAGCGCGGCTTTGCCCTTCCTGTCGCGCGGCGATAAATCCGCCGCCAGCGCCGATTTCACCAGGTGCTGCGGCTGGTGCCGCGGGCTCCGATGCCGCCCGCCGCGCCCAGGCTGGCCTGCGCGGCGGGCAGCCCGGCGCCGCCGCGCCGGCGCCGCCCTCCGCGCCGGCAAAGGACGGCGGGAAGCGGTAGCACAGCGGACCTCTGATGTAAGACCCCAAGCAATGCCGCCAGTTCATCCCATTTCACTCGCTGTCCTGGTTGGCGCGGGATCGGCCTTTGCCCAGACGCCGCCGGCCCAATAGTCCGGCGCCGCAGCCCTCGCTTCGCTCCTATTATCCCGCGCCACCGCCGCCTGCAGGCACCGCAGGTCGACCAGGGTGTGCCGCTCGGGGCTATACCTCGCCGCTGGTCGGGGCCAGTCAGGTGACGCGCACCGCGATCGACTCGAAACCGGAGGCGCAGCTTTTCGCCGGCGCGACCAAGATGGTCTGGGGCCGCTACGCCAAGATCAAGGGCGCCAAGCCGGGCGACGCTCGCCGTCGACCAAGCGGGGCGCGCTGTGGACCATGAAGGGCTGCACTCGACAGCGTGGGCGCCCGGCAGCAGGCGATTGGGCGGCGATCGACGGCATGGTCGAACGCATCGCGCGCCGAACCACGTGCAGATCCGCGGCGAAGTCGCCTTCCGCGTCGCCAAGGTGCAGAACGGCACGCCCTGCAAGGTGGCGCGGCCGGCTGCGACTTCCGCCGCTCCGGCAAGTCGCAGGTCTGGCGCCTGGCCGAGGGCGACAATCCCTGCGACGGCACGCAGGGAGATGTTCGATCTCGTCGATCGACAAGCCGGTGCCGAGACGAAGCTGGCGCCGGTCGCCGACGCCGGCACCGCAGCGCCGACAGCTGGCGCTCCTACGATCTGCATCTTCTCGATCTCCGCCACGCGCCAGCTGGTCGGCGCGCTCGTTCTCGGGACGATCGGGCCGCCGCGACCACTTCACCCAGATCCACTCCTGACCTGATGGCCGTCGCGCGCCGCGCTCGAGGCGTTGCGCAGCTCGACGTTCTTCACCGCAGCTCTCATGTCGGCGGTGCGCCAGCCGTTCGCCTTCCAGCCGTGGATCCAGCGTGGTGACGCCGTCGCGCACGATAGTCGCTGTCGGTGTGCGAGCCGCACGCGGCACGGCCGCTTCAGCGCCTCGCAGCGCCGGCGATCGCGCGCCATCAGCTCCATGCGGTTGTTGGTGGTCGCGCGGCTCGCCGCCGCGACAGCTCGCGTCTCGACAGCTCGCCGTACGCGCAGGATCGCGCGCCCAGCCGCCCGGTCCGGGATTGCCGCTGCAGGCGCCGTCGGTGATGACAGCTCGACTCGACTTGTCATGGCCGGCTCGCTCATCAGGCCGTAGTCCGCGAGCCGACTTGCACGCCGCGGTGGAAGCGCAGCTTGCGGCAGATACTCGATCGGGTCCTTGCGGCTGCACCAGCGCGTCCGGTCGGCGTGTTGAGCCAGTCGTAGAGCCGCGTCAGCAGGAAGCGCAGCGCCGCGCCGCGCGCCAGCATCGGCAGCGCCGCGACGCTCCGCCGTCGGCGAGCTGGCGCACCGCGTCGTAGGCGCGCGCAGCAGCGCCGCGCCCTTGGTGACGTTGAACGAGCTGTCGCTCTCGAAGCACCAGGCGTTGAGGCAGATCGGCGACGTCGTAGGCGAGCGAAGTCGTTGCAGGCGAAGTAGAAGTCGATCAGGCCCGACAGCTCGTCGCCGAGGAAGAACACGTTGTCGGGAAACAGGTCGGCATGGATGACGCCGGTCACGGCAGGTCCTGCGGCCAGTTCGCCTCGAAGAAATCGCAGCTCCGTCGCCGAGCTCGCGCTCGAGCGCCCGCTGCGACGTCGTCGGCGCGCGCCGCGAACTGCTCGAACAGCGGCCGCCAGCCGGCGACCGACAGCGCGTTGGGCGCGTTGCAGCGCGAAATCGCGGCCGGCCAGATGCAGCTCGGCCAGCGCCGCGCCGAGCGCGCGCGCAATGCTGCCCGGTCGATGCCGGCGCGGCCACATGCCGTCGAGGAAGCTGGTGATCGCGGCCGGCCGGCCGCGCGAGCGTGCGCAGCGCATTGCCGTCGCGGCTCGTTGATCGGCTGCGGGCAGTTGATGCCGCGCGTCCGCGAGGTGCTCCATCAGGCCGAGGAAGAACGGCAGATCCTCGCGGCTCACGCGCTTCTCGTAGAGCGTCGAGGATGTACTGCCCTGCGTCGGTGGTGCAGCAGGTAGTTGGAGTTCTCGACGCCTTCGGCGATGCCCTTTGCAGGAGCATCGGCCTCGCCGATGTCGTACTCGCGCGAGAAAGCCTCGAGCTCGGCGTCGCTGACTTCGGTATAGACGGCCATCAGCGCCATCGCAGCTAGGCGCGGCGCAGCTTGAAGACGACGTGTCTCCTCGGTCGTGCGCACTTCCTCGACCGTGACGTCAGTAGCGCTGGCGGCAGGCGGCGATCAGCCTCGTCGACCAGCAGCTCGGGCGCCGAGGCGCCGGCCGTGATGCCGACGGCGACGCGCCATTGCCGAGCCAGCTCCAGTCCATGTCGCCGGCGCGCTGCACCAGGCGCGACGCTGGCGCAGCCGTAGTTCGCCGCGACCTCGACCAGGCGCATCGAGTTGGAGTGAATTCGGCGCGCCGATCACCACCATGCGCGTCGCAGCGCTCGCGCGATCGCCTTGACCGCGCGCCTGGCGGTTGGTGGTGGCGTAGCAGATGTCTTCCATCTGCGCGGCCCGTGGATGGCGGGGAAGCGCCGGCGCAGCACGGTCGACGATCGCCGTCGGTGTCGTCGACCGACAGGCGTGGTCTGCGTCGCATAGGCGAGGTTGCGCCGGTCGGGCACGTCGACCGCCTCGGCCTGCGTCCACGTCCTCGACCAGCAGCGACCGCGCCGGCGGGCAGCTGGCCCATGGTGCCGATCACCTCGGGATGGCCGGCATGGCCGATCAGCGATCACGGTGCGGCCGGCGTCGAAATGCGCGCTCGGCCTCGCGATGGACCTTGGAGACCAGCGGGCAGGTGGCGTCGACGATACAGCATCTTGCGGCGGCTCGGCCTCGGCCGGCACCGCCTTGGGCACGCCGTGGGCGGAGAACACCACCGGGCGGTCGTCGGGCACCTCGTCCAGCTCCTCGACGAAGACCGCGCCCTTGGCCTCGAGGCTCTCGACCACGTGGCGGTTGTGGACGATCTCGTGGCGCACATAGACCGGCGCGCCGTAGCGCTCCGATGGCGCGCTCGACGATCTGGATGGCGCGGTCGACGCCGGCGCAGAAGCCGCGCGGGCTGGCGAGCAGGACGGTGAGCGGCTTCTTCGGTTCGGTCATGAGAAAACGTCGATCGCTGCAAAGGTCCGCTTGCTTGCGGCCGCGCGGACCATTGCCTAGACTCCTGACGGCAACGGATCAGGCGCGGCACCGTAACAAAGCCGCCGCAGCGGGGAGGCGCGACATGACCGAGCCGGCATGTCGCGGCCAAGGCCCGCCAAGGTGGTGCTGAGCCGGCATGACTATTGGTGCGCCTGCGGCCTGAGCAAGAATCAGCCATTTTGCGACGGCAGCCGCGGGCGGCTCGGCCCGCACCGATGAAATACAGCGGAGAAGTCGGCCGACTCGGCTCTTGCCGTGCAAGCATAGCGACAGCCGCTGTGCGACGGCCTACAGGACCTAGCAGAGGGCACTGCTAGCCCTTCTGGCCCCCTCGCGCTCGGTGCATCTGCGGCTGCGGCAGCACGACACGGGCGACGTCGCGGCGGCCTACTGCCCCACCGATGACGGTGCAGAGTTTCAGCGCCTGACCCGGCTTCAGCGCGGAGCCGGCCGCGATCCGCGCGACGTCGTGTTCGAGGCCGCGCTGATCGGCGCCCGCGCGTGTGCCGACCCGCTGAGCCAGGCCCGAGATGGATGTCGACATGGGTGCTGCGTCGTCGTGGTGGCGCCGGCCCGTCGGTCGGCGCCGGCTTGTCAGCGTGCCGTACTTCGTGTGCGCGCGATCGACGCCAGCGGTCGAGGTGGTGGTCAGGAATTCAGCGCCGACTTCAAGCTGTCGCACACCAGTCCGCGCGCGGCATGTCGCAGGAGGAGCTGACGCTCCGGCGCTGCCCTACACCAGAATTGTCCGACGTAGGCGTCTACCGCATCGCCGTCGGGCTGAAGCCCACGCAGGAAGAACTCGACTTCAACCGCCGCGGCGCGACGGCGCGGCAATGAGCGCCCCACGCCGAGCCGGCTGGAGGCGCTGGCCGCCGCCGCTGCCGACCGCTGCACCGGCTGCGGCAAGTGCTTCGAGGTCTGCCCGACGGCGCGCGAATCGGGCCTCGACGCCGCTGCAGGCGACGACCCGGGTCGGCGAACTGTCAGGCGCTGACGACGCGATCGGTGGCCGCCGGCGGCCGACGGTCCCTGCAGAAGTGGCTCAACGCCTGCGACGGCAGCGCACGCTGCAGCGACGGCCTGTCCCGAGGGCATCAACGTCCGCCAGTGGGCCTAGGACGCATCGCCAAGATGCAGGCGCTCGAGGCGGCGCGGCCGCGCGAGGGAGGGCGCCGCCAGCGCCGCCAACCGCTTCCGCCACATGGCGCAGGCGGTGCACATCTGCTGCTCGCCAGCATGCAGCTTCCCTCGGAGACGCTGAAGAGATCCTGGCGCCGGCCGAGAGGCGCACCGCGGAGGTGCTGTTCTATACCGGCTGCAACGTGCTGCGCACGCCGCACATCGTGCTCAACGTCATGGACATCCTCGACGCGCTCGAGCTCGATTTCGACGTGGTCGGCGGCACCGCCCACTGCTGCGGCGTTCTATCAATTCCAGGAAGCCGACCTGCCGACCTACGAGCGCATGGGCTCATCGCACCTTCCAGCGCTCGGCGAGTCGGGCGCCGCCAAAGGTCTGACCTGGTGCCCGACCTGCACCAAGAATCTTCGACGAGCTGGAGAGGCGACGTCGAGCCAGCCGTCGCTTCGACCTCGGCCATATCAGCGAGTTCCTGCGCCGCCAATCTCGAGGCGCTGCGAGGCGCGCTTCGTCGCCGCACCAGCCCCGGCGCCGCGTGAGTCATCCACGAGCATCATCGGCATCGGCGCCACGCCTCGACAGCATCCGCACGGCTGCTGTCCGCCGTGCCCAACCTGCGAGCTGCTCGAGCTGCCGCAGGATTCAGGTTCTCCCTATGCCTGCGGCGGCCGGGCGGCGAAGTTCAAGGAGCGCGAGCAGCCGCGATCCACATCGCAGCCTGGCCGAGGGCGCGGTGCGCAGTCGGCGCCGACACCATCGTCACCATGTACCATTCCTGCCATCGCCGCGCTCGCGGGTGCCGAGAGCGCGTCTCATCCGCTGCAAGGTGGTGAACTTCACCGACGTGATCGCCGAGGCGCTTGGGCCGCGGCGGCCATCCGACTACTACCGCCTCTACAAGCGGGGCGGCGCGATGGACGAGGCGGTGACGCGGCCGCGCGAACGCTTCCTGCAGGACAACGGCGTGCGGTCGACCGAGGCCTCGGTGGCAGTCGCTCACCGCCGACACATCTTCCCAGCGAGACCGGCCTCGCCGGTTTCCTGCGCGGGCTTTCCGCGACGCATTCACGCGCTCGCGCGAAAGGTAGGGTCGTCATGCGACGCTCACGCTCAAGCCTGCCTCCTCGTTTGCGCTGGCGCGCAATCAGGCCTGCGCTTCACGGATCCCGCCACCCCAGCAGGATCTGCCCAAACTCGACGGCCCGTCCAGTCCGTCATCGCCAAGCTCGGCCCAGCCACATCCACAACAGCAGGTTCCGGGCGGGACGACCTATGTCTGGACGACCGGACGCCCGGTGTTTCACGCCACGGTGACGCAGACCGAAGAATGGACTACTCGACGGTCCGGCTGGCATAGTGGAGGACCATCGTTTTCGTGGAGAGATGCGGCCCTGCCACGCGTGACCGCCAACGCCGCCGGCATCATCACCGCCGCCGAGAAAGATGGCGTCTGTCGGCGCGTGCGGCACCCTCGCGTCGAAATTGCGCTAAGGGCGCTCACGCTCGCCAGTTTCCCCTGCTTTATCGATGGACGGCGACGAAAGACGCCGCCTAGTGGTCGCGTCAGCCCAGACGATCCCTGTGGGAGAGACCATCCGGCCCCGATGCGGGAAGGATGGCGCCGAAGGCAGCAACCGGCCCCGGAAACTCTCAGGCAAACGGACCGCAGGAGGATGGGTCTCTGGAAAGTGGCGCGTGCCTCGCGTGGCGCGCCCACCGACGAAGTAAGCCGGTTAGCAGCCGGCAGATCTTTCAGGTCTCCGGACAGAGGGGGTCGCGAGCGGCGCAGTCTTTGCGTCAGGCAACGCGCGACTCTGGCGGAGATCGTTTTGAGCGAAACCTGCCGCCGGCCCTCTCAAGCGCACGCCGCTCCACGCGCTGCATCGCGAGCTGGGCGCGCGCCTCGGTGCCGTTCGCCGGCTACGAGATGCCGGTGCAGTACCCGACCGGCATCCTGGCCGAGCATGCGCAGACGCGGACCGCCGCCGGCCTGTTCGACGTCTCGCACATGGGCCAGGTGCGGCTGACCGCCAGAGCCGGGCAGAACGCGGCCAAGGCGCTCGAGACCCTGGTGCCGGGCGACATCGCGGGCCTGCAGCCCGGCCAGCAGCGCTACACGCAGTTCACCAACGATACCGGCGGCATCCTCGACGACCTGATGGTGACCAGCACGGGCGATCACCTGCTGCTGGTGATCAACGCCGCCTGCAAGGACGCCGACCTCGCGCACCTGCAGAAGCATCTCGTCGGCGACCTGCGAGGTCGAGCCGACTGTTTGCCCGCGGGCTGCTGGCGCTGCAGGGACCGCTGGCCGCGCAGGCGCTGGCGCGGCTGGCGCCGTCGGTCGCGGCCATGAAGTTCATGACCGGCGCCTTCGTCGTGATCGACGGCGCGCAGCTGCTACGTCACGCGCTCGAGGCTACACCGGCGGCGACGGCTACGAGATCTCGACGCCGGCCGACAAGGCCGAGCCGATCGCCGCTGCAGCTGCTGGCCCAGCCCGAGGTCAAGCCGATCGGCCTGGGCGCCCGCGATTCGCTGCGCCTCGAGGCCGGACTCTGCCTCTACGGCCACGACATCGACACCACGACGACGCCGATCGAGGCGGGCCTGCTGTGGAGCATCGGCAAGGAGCGCCGCGCGGCCAGGGCGGCTTTCCCGGCGCCGTCGGTCATCCAGCAGCAGATCGCCGAAGGCGCGCCGCGCAAGCGGCGTCGGCCTGCTGCCCGAGGGCAAGGCGATCGCGCGCGAGGGCGCGGAGATCGTCATCGCCGGCAGATGGTCGGCAAGGTCACCTCGGGCGGCTTCGCGCCGACGCTCGGACGCGCCATCGCCATGGGCTACGTCGAGCGCGCCCAATCGGCCCCAGGCCAAGCCGGAGGCACCAAGGTCGAGCTCGTCGTGCGCGGCAAGCCCAGTGCCGGCCGAGATCGTGCCCATGCCCTTCGTCAAACACGCCTACTACCGCGGATAGGAGTCCTGGATGGCCAGCGTCAAATACAGCCAACGAGCACGAATGGATCCGCGTCGAAGGCGATGTCGGCACGATCGGCATCACCAACTACGCCCAGGAGCAGCTGGGCGACGTGGTGTTCGTCGACGTGCCGGCAGGTCGGCCCGCAAGGTCGCCAAGGGCGAGTCGGTCGCCGTGGTCGAATCGGTGAAGGCCGCTTCCGACATCTACGCGCCGGTGTCGGGCGAGGTGGTCGAAGCCAATGCCGCGCTCGCCGACACGCCGGGCGACGTCAATGCCGAGCCGATGGGCAAGGGCTGGTTCTTCAAGATCAGGCTCGCGCAACAAGGCGCGAGCTCGACGGCCTGATGGACGAGGCGGCCTACGACGCTTTCGTGAAGAGCCTGCGTAGGCGTGAAGCAGGAGCGCTCGATGCGCTATCTCCCCTCACCGACGCCGACCGCCGCGAGCATGCTGGCGCGTGATCGGCGCCAAGTCGGTCGACGAGCTGTTCCGGCGACGTGCCGCAGTCGGCGCGGCTCGGCGCCAAGATCGCCGGCCTGCCCGATCATCAGGGCGAGCTCGAGGTCGAGCGCGCCTTCCAGGCCTATGCGGCGAAGAACGTCTCGCCGGCCTCGGCGCCGTTCTTCATCGGCGCCGGCGCCTATCGCCATCACGTGCCGGCGACCGTCGACTACATGATCCAGCGCGGCGAGTTCCTGACCTCCTACACGCCCTACCAGCCCGAGATCACGCAGGGCACGCTGCAGTATCTGTTCGAGTTCCAGACCCAGGTGACGCTGCTCACCGGCATGGAGGTGGCCAACGCCTCGATGTACGACGGCTCGACCGGCGCGGCCGAGGCCGTGCTGATGGCCAACCGCGTCACGCGCCGCCACAAGGCGCTGATCTCCGGCGGCCTGCATCCGCACTACCGCAGCATCATCGAGACCGACGGCGCGCTGGGAGGTTTCAGCGCCGTCGTCCGGCAAAGCCGATCGTCGAAGGGCTCGAGGACCTGATCGCGACAGTCGACAAGGAGACGTCCTGCGTCGTCGTGCAGAACCCGAGCTTCTTCGGCCATGTGCGCGACTTCGCCAAGCTCGCCGGCGCCTGCCACGCCGCCGGCGCGCTGCTGATCGTCGTGGTGACCGAGGTCGTGTCGCTCGGCCTGCATCAAGCCGCCGGGCGAGATGGGCGCCGACATCGTGGTCTGCGAGGGCCAGTCGATCGGCAACGGGCTGGGCTTCGGCGGCCCCTATGTCGGCCTGTTCGCCACACGCGACAAGTACGTGCGCCAGATGCCGGGCCGGCTGGTCGGCGAGACCGTCGATGCCGACGGCAAGCGCGGCTTCGTGCTGACGCTCAGTCGACGCGCGAGCAGCATATCCGCCGCGAGAAGGCGACCTCCAACATCTGCACCAATGCCGGCCTCTGCGCGCTCGCCTTCACGGTGCATCTCACGCTTGCTGGGCGAGGCGGGCTTCACGCGCCTGGCCGAGCTCAATCATGCCAAGGCGAGCGAGCTTGCCGACCGCGCTCGGCGCCGTGCCGGGCGTGAAGATCGTGAACGACAGCTTCTTCAACGAATTCACCGTGCGCTTGCCCAAGCCCGCCAGCGCCGGTGGTCAGAGGCGCTGGCCGCCAGGCGCATCCTCGGCCGGCGTGCCGCGTCTCGCGGCTCTGATCCCGGACGATCCGTCGGTCGCCAACCTGCTGCTGCTGGCCGCGACCGAGACCGACGACCGAGCACGGCATGGCCGCTGCTGGTCGCCGGCCTCGAAGGAGGTGCTGTGATGGTCCAGTCGCTCGACCGCTCGCAGGGCCGTGCCGGCAGGCATCGTCGCCGGCGCGAGCCGACGCACCGACGCCACCTTCACCGGCAACCGCGCGCTGCAGATCGAGGAGCCGCTGATCTTCGAGATGGGCCAGCCCGGCACGCTGCGGCGTCGACCTGCCGGAACCGCCGAAGGTCGAGGACCGCCTGAACGGCCTGCGCCGCACCGGCGAGATCGGCCTGCCGGGACTCAGCGAACCGCAGGTGGTGCAGCACTACACGCGGCTCAGCCAGAAGAACTACGCCATCGACATGGGCGTCTATCCGCTGGGCTCGTGCACCATGAAGCACAATCCGCGCATCAACGAGAAGGTGGCGCGCCTGCCCGGCATCGGCGACCTCCATCCGCTGCAGCCGGTCTCGACCGTGCAGGGCGCGCTCGAGCTGATCGATCGCCTGGCGCATTGGCTGAAGACGCTGACCGGCATGCCGGCCGTGGCGATGTCGCCGGCCGCCGGCGCTCATGGCGAGATGTGCGGCATGATGGCGATCGCCGCCGCGCCTCGAGGCCACGCGGCGAGCGCGCCCGGCGCAAGGTCGTGCTGGCGCCCGAATCGGCGCACGGCACCAATCCGGCGACGGCGGCGGCGCTCGGCTTCACCGTGAAGCCGATCCCGGCCAACGACCGCGGCCGCGTCGATCTCGCGGCGCTCAAGGCCGGCGCTCGGGCCCGGACGTGGCGGCGATCATGCTGACCAACCCCAACACCTGCGGCCTGTTCGAGAGCGGAGATCGTCGAGATCTCCCAGGCCGTGCACGAGGCCGGCGCGCTTCTTCTACTGCGACGGCGCCAACTTCAACGCCATCGTCGGCCGCGTGCGGCCGGGCGATCTCGGCGTCGACTGCATGCACATCAACCTGCACAAGACCTTCTCGACGCCGCATGGCGGCGGCGGGCCGGGCGCCGGTCCGGTGGTGCTGTCGGCCGCGCTGGCGCCCTATGCGCCCTATCCCTGGATCGTGAAGGACGGCGACGAGCTGGCGCGTCGCCGAGGACGGCGCCACGGTCGACGGGCGCGCCGCTGGGACAGCTGAAGGCCTTCCACGGCCAGATGGGCATGTTCACCCGCGCGCTGGCCTACATCATGAGCCACGGCGCCGACGGGCTGAGGCAGGTCGCCGAGGACGCGGTGCTGTCGCGCCAACTACGTGATGGCCGCGCTGCAAGGACGTCATGAGCCCGGCCTTCGAGGGCCGTGCATGCACGAGGCGCTGTTCGACGACAGCTTCCTCAAGGACACCGGCGTCAGCACCCTCGACTTCGCCAAGGCGATGATCGACGAGGGCTATCACCCGATGACCATGTACTTCCCGCTGGTGGTGCATGGCGCCATGCTGATCGAGCCGACCGAGAAGCCAGGCCAAGGAGGATCTCGACCTGTTCATCGCGCGCGCTGCGCTCGCTCGCCGAGCGCGCCAAGAGCGGCACCGCGGCCGAGGAGTTCAAGGCCGCGCCGCGGTTCGCGCCGCGTCGCCGCCTCGACGAGACCTTGGCGGCCCGCAAGCCGGTGCTACGCTGGCGCCCTCGAACAACCCGCCTGAAAGACCCGGAGTGAAGCAGGCGGCGGAGTAAAATCAGGAGGGGGCCATGCGAGTCTTCACGACGCTGCCGCAGGAGAACCCAGCCAAGGTCGGGCCGGCAGCGCGCAGGCGATCGAAGGCGGCGGGCTACACCGGCGTCAGCACCCAGGAAAACAAGCACGAGCCATTCCTGTCCCTGGCCGTCGCTCGGCGCCTGCGACCCGGCGCCTCGGAGGCTGCACACCGGCGTCGCCATCGCCTTCGCGCGCTCCGCCCATGGCCGTGGCCAATGTCGGATGGGACCTCGCCGTCGAGCTTCGGCGGCGAGCGGCGTCACGCTGGGTATCGAGTTCACAGGTCCGCGCCCACAACGAGCGGCGCTTCTCCGTGCCATGGACGGCGCCGGCGCCGCGCATCCGCGAATACGTGCAGGCCGTGCGGGCGATCTGGGCGGCGTGGAAGGGCGACGGCAAGCTCAACTACGAGGGCAAGCACTATCGCTTCACCCTGATGACGCCCAACTTCGTGCCCGAGCCCTATGACGGGCCGCTGCCGCGGCTGGGCGTCGCCGCCGTCGGTCCGGTCGATGCTGAAGGTGGCGGCCGAGGAATCCGACGACGTCAAGCTCCACTCGTTCTGCACGCGCAAGTACCTCGCAGAGAACATCATGCCCATCCTCAACGCCGGGCCTGGCCGCCAGGCCGCCGCGCGAGAGCTTCGAGATCTCGGGCGGCGGCTTCGTCGTCACCGGCAAGGATGACGAGCGGTCGCCAGGCTGTTCGACTGGGTGCGCTATCGCGTGGCCTTCTACGGCTCGACGCCGGCCTACTGGCCGGTGTTCGAGGTCCATGGGCTGGGCGATCTCGGCCGCAAGCTGAACGCCATGACGCGCGCCGGCCAGTGGGACCGAGATGGCCAAGGAAGTGTCCGACGACGTGGTGCACCTGTTCGCCGCGGTCGGCCGGCACGACCAGATCGCCAAGGCGATCGCCGAGCGCTTCGGCGGGCTGGTCGATTCGATCAGCGCCAGCGCCAATTCATCCAAGCCGTCCGACCTGCCGCCCGGACCTGCTGCAGGATCTCGCGACGATCCTGCCGCGCTACGGCGATGAGCACACTCCGTCATCGGCTCCGGTCGGGATGACGACATTCTTTGAGCAAAGAAAAGCCCCGCTACTTGCGGCGAGGGGCGCCAGGTAGCCCGCGATTGATTTTATGCGGGCAATCTCGAAGTCGAAAACTCAGTGCAGGCGGCGCGGCAGCTCGCGCGATCGCCTCGTTGACCATGCAGCCTCGCTGCGGCCCGCGCCGACCTGCTCGCGCAACAGCGCGCGGGTGGGCCGAGCAGCGCCACGTCGACGGCGGTGTCGCGCACCTGCTTGGTGGCGGCGGCCTCGGACTGGGCGATGCGGTCGAGCGCCTGCTGCTCGCGCAAGCGCCACCGCGGTCTGCAGGCTGGCCGCGGCCCTGGCCTGCATGCGCTGGGCCTCCTCGCGGGCCTGCTGCGAGGATGGCGCCGCCCTCGGTGGCGGCCCGGGCACAGCGTGCGCTCGGCCTCCTGCTTGGCCTTGAGCGCCTCGTCGCGCAGGCGCTCGGCGTCGGCCAGCGCCTTGACGATGGCCGCCGTGCGCTTGTCGAGCATGTCGGAGACGCGGCTCCACAGGACCTTGCCCGGCCAGCGCGAAGAACAGCACGAAGGCGACGCCGACCCAGAAGGCCGGATCGGAGAAGATGCCGCCGTGACTCGCCGGCGGCGTCCGCCGCCCATGCCGTGCCGATCATCGGCTGCCTCCCTTGATCGCCGTCGCGACCTTGCCGGCGAGCGCGCGCCTGGTCGGCCGGCTGGCCGGCGAGCTTGGCATAGACGTCCTGGCCGATGTCCTGGCCATGTGCTCGAGGCCCGCCATGACGTCGTCGCGCTGCGCGGCGATGCGCTTCTCGGCCTCGTCGATCTGCTTGGCCAGCGCGATCGTGCAGGCACGCTGAGCAGCGCCGCCGCCACGGCGCTGTCGGCCTCGCCGCGCTCGCGCGTGCAGCCGGCGGGCGTCCTCGCGGGCGTCGGCCAGTCGCTTCTCGTAGGCGGCGACCAGCGCGCGGGTCTCCTCGTTGGCCTTCTCGGCCGCGTCGAGGTCGCCCTGGATCTTGGCCTGCCGCTTGGCCAGCGTGTCCGGCGATCGCGCGGCACCGCGAGCCGCGACATCACCAGGTAGAGGGCCACGAAGGCGATCGCCAGCCAGACGAGCTGCGGCGCGAAGTCGTGGATAGTCGAGCTGCGGCATGCCGCCCGACCCTTCCTTCGCGCAGGGCCGTGCCGCTCGCCGCGAACGCGGCGAGGCCGGCGACGACTGCCACCGTATGACCGGTTTACGCATTGTCGGGCTTAGAACACGAACAGGATCATGAAGGCGATGACCAGCGCGAACAGCGCCACGGCCTCGGTGAGCGCGAAGCCCAGCAGCACGTTGCCGAACACGCGGGGCGCCGCCTCGGGTTGCGCAGCGCGCCGGCGACGAAGCTGCCGAAGATGTTGCCGATGCCGACGCCGACGCCGGCGAGGGCGATGGTGGCGAGGCCGGCGCCGATGAGCTTGGCTGCAGAGGCGTCCATTTGAATGTTCCTTTCGTCGATGGATGTCAGTGATGCAGATGAATGGCGTCGTTCAGATAGAGGCAGGTCAGGATCGCGAAGACATAGGCCTGCAGGAAGGCGATCAGCAGTTCCAGGCCGGTGAACACCACGATGAAGGCAAGCGGCGCCCAGCCGCCGATGATGCCCAGCATGACCACGAAGCCGCCGAACACCTTCAGCATGGTGTGGCCGGCCAGCATGTTGGCGAACAGCCGGATCGACAGGCTGAAGGGGCGGATGAAGTAGGAGATGATCTCGATCGGCACCAGCAGCAGCAGCAGCACGAACGGCACGCCCTTCGGCACGAACAGCGACAGGAAATGCAGCGCCGTGGCGGGCGAAGCCGATGATGGTGACGCCGACGAACACGAACGCCGCCATGGCGAAGGTCACGACGATATGGCTGGTCGGCGTGAACGAGTAGGGCACCATGCCCAGCACGTTGCAGAACAGGATGAAGATGAAGAGCGTCAGGATGAACGGGAAGTACTTCTTGCCGCCGTCGCCGACATTGTCGCGCACCATGCCGGCGATGAACTCGTAGCCCAGCTCGGCGACCGACTGCAGGCGGCCCGGCACCAGGGCGCGCTGGCGCATGCCCCACACGAACACCGCCGTCGCCAGGATCACGGCGATGATCATCCAGGTCGATGAGTTCGTGAACGAGGCGTCGATGCCAAGAGATTCAGGTGGAGCAGCCGCTTGATCTCGAACTGCTCCATCGGGCTATGCATTTGGCTTACCTCGTCCCCACTTCAATCCAACGCCGCGCACCGCTTCAGGGCAGGCGACGATTCCCGTCGTCGCCCCCTGGCCGCATCCTTCGAGTACGCCCGAATGGCGCGCCAGGCATTGTTGACGCCGGCGACGAAGCCCAGAACGAGGCCCGTCACCAAGGAATACGGCGCCCAACCCAACCAGCGGTCGAGCCAATAGCCGAGAAACCCCCGACCAAAAGGCCCGCGATCATATCCACCAAAATGCGATAGGCAACGCCTGTCTGGCGCTGCGACATTACGTTGCTCGGCGGGCTCGTTGTGGCTCGGTTTTCGGACTGGCGCGCGCGCGCTGCCCTTGAGCGTTCGTCATCCGATCTCCGTCGACGCCGTCGTCGGTCGGCTGCCCTTCGAGGGTCTGTGATTATCCATATGGATCAACCGTGCTTAGCGTTTGAAGACGGAGAAGTCCGGCATCGCCGTCGCGCTTCACCTGCGGCACCAGGTCGACCTCCCAGTCGAGATACTGGCGCATCGCCGCCTCGATATTCTCTTTGAAGTCATAGGGCCGGTACCACACGTCGGTGGGCGGATCGGCCATCCGCGTGTGACCGGTCTCGATGGCAAGCTTGGCGTCGCGCCAGGCCTTCATGCCGCCCTCCAGGATCGCCACCGGCAGGCCGCCGGCCGCCGCCTCGGCTTCCGCCGCGGCGCAGCGCGGCGATCTCGCCGTCGGGCGAGACCAGCACGACTGCGCGTCACGGCCGTTCTGCTTGGCCAGCATCTCGGGAATGGTCTTGCGCGAGGTTGGCGCGCACGGCGAACCAGGCGCCCGGCACATGGCCGTCGCGATAGCGCAGGCTGGTGTCGAGATCGATCACCAGGGCGTGCTCCAGCGACTCGTGCAGTTCGGCCGGCGCGACGCGTGGCCGGCGTCGGGCAGGCGCGAAGCCTTTGGGAAACGCGGCTCGGCCTCGGTCGTGAGCTCGCTCGACAGCCGGCTTGTGGTCGAGCACGTAGACTTCGTTCCAGTCCATCTGCATCAGCCAGTGCGCCGTCATGGCGGCGCGCACGCCGTCATTGTCGTGCAGCACGATGGTGGCGTGGCGCGCCCCGACATACTGGTCGGTCGCCTGCACGAGCTGGCCGCCCGCGGCATGGCGGAAGCCCTTTAGATGGCCCTGCGCATATTCGGCGGGATCGCGCACGTCGAGGCGATAGAGCGGGCCGCCTTTCGCCTCGAGCCTGGCGAGACCCGCCTTGTCGATCTTCTTCGACCTTCATCCTGCTGGCGATGTTCGCCGCCGCCGCCTGCGCGAACTTGGCGGCCTCCGGTCCCTGCGGGCCGAAGCTCTTGGTCTCGCCGCGCGCCACCTTCAGGCCGGCGAGGTGCCAGCCCATGGTGCCGTTCTTGAGCGCGATCACCTTGTTGGGCAGGCCGGCATTGATCAGCGACTGCGCGCCGATGATCGAGCGCGTGCGGCCGGCGCAATTCACCACCACCAGGGTCTCGGGATTGGGCGCCAGGTCCTTGACCCGGTAGACCAGCTCGGCGCCGGGACAGTCGATGCCGCCCGGGATCGACATGTTGTTGAATTCCGGCATCGGCCGCGAATCGAGGATCACCAGGTCGGTCTTGGCGTCGATCAGCTTCTGCAGGTCGGCGGCGTCGATGCGCGGCGTGTCGTTCTCGTGCTCGACCACCTCGCCGAACGCCTTGCTGGGCACGTTGACGCCGGTGAAGACCTCGTAGCCCGCGTCGCGCCAGGCCTTCAGGCCGCCCTTCATGACGGCGAGGTCGGTGTAGCCCAGCTCGCGAGAGCCTGGCGGCGGCGCGGTTGGCGCGGCCACCCATTGCGGATCGGCCTTCCTCGCCGCCGTCCATCAGCACGATGCGCGTATGGGGATCGGGCAGCAGGGCGAGCGCGCGCGGCTCGAGGCGCGACAGCGGCAGCGGCGTGGCGAACAGCGGATGGCCCTGGGTCGAGAACTCGCCCTCCTCGCGCACGTCGAAGAAGGCGAACACCTCGCCCGACTTCAGCATCGCCTTGACCTGCTGCACCGAGAGCAGCGGCGTCAGGATCTTCGGCCTTGGCCATGAAGCGCTTGGCCGCTGCCGTCGCCATGTCGACCGACACGCGGTCGGGCAGGTGCTCGAGGCTGAGCCCGTAGAAGTGAAGATGCAGCGCGTCGCCCGAGCCGGCCGGCGTCTCGATGTGGTGGAAGTCGTCGGGCAGGTAGCAGATGAAGTCGCCGCGGCGCAGCGTCTTTCCTTGGCCGGCGCCTCGCGCAGCTTCACGCACGCCGTCCTGCGCGCCGTTGTCGAGGCGCTCGTAGACGACGTTGCGCTCGGCGCCGTGGACGCCGGCGATGATCGCCCAGGTCGTATGATTGTGCGGCGGCACCTTCTTGCCGGCGCCGCCGGCCGAGGCGTAGAGGCGCGAAGCGATGGTCCGGATCCTCGCTCAGGCGATAGATGCCGCCGTCGGCGCCGAGCGGGAACTCGTCCTGCGGAAAGAGCTCGGCGCGGCTGGCCAGCGACGACAGCAGGCCGCCGATCTTCTCCAGGGTGGCGTAGGTGACGCCGCTCTTCTCGATCTCGCGCGGCCTCGTCGACCAGCTGCCGCACGGCCGTGGCGCGCTCTTGATGCTGGGTCATTGGGTCCTCCGTTTGGCCGCAGTATAGCGCGGCCTTGGCGTTCTGGCGCTTGTCGCCCTGCAGCGACTACCAACTACGGTGGGGAGATGAAGCAGATCGTTCCGGTCGTCCTGCTGGGAGCAGCGACGATGCTGGCTGCGACCGCGCCTGGCGCAGACCGCGACCAAGCCGCCGCCAAGCCCGCGCGCAGCCGCCGCCACGGCGGCCGCCGGCAGCCGACCGCCCGGCCGCCACGGCCCGCCGCAGGCCCATCCCACCATCGTCCCGCGCCGGCCGGTCTTCGTGCCGCCGCCGGCGGTGATCGAGCTCGACGAGATCGCCGTCATCGCCCGACCTGCCCACGGTGCTCGACAACGACACGCGCGAGACGCTACCGCCGCATCTTCCAGGCGCAGGCCGCCGGCCAGTTCGCCCAGGCCGATGCCGAGATCGCCCGGCTCGAAGGACAAGACCCTGATGGGCTATGTCGGCGCCCAGCGCCTGCTCGAGCCCTGGCAATGCCGCGCGCTACGACGAGCTCGCCGCCTGGCTGCAGGAATACAACGACCATCCCGATGCGCCGGCGATCTACAAGCTGGCGCTGGCCTGCCGCACGCCCGGCTCGGTCGAGCTGACGCCGGCGAGCTTCGTCGGCCAGGCGCCGCCGTCGCCGACCTTCGCCGCCGCCCGCACCGTGACCGGCGCCGACGCCGGCCGCGCCGCCGAGCTGCGGGCGCGCCTGCAGAGCATGGCCGACGATGGCGGCTTCAACGCCGCCTTCGTGCTGCTCGACCGCAAGTCGACGGTCGACGTCCTGGGCCCGCAGGAGGTCGAACTGTGGCGCGGCCGCATCCGCACCGCGCGCGCTCGAGGCCGATCTCGCAGCGCAGCGTGCAGGTGCCGGTCGATGTCAGCCTCGCCGCCCGACGCCAACTGGAACGCCGGCCTGTCCGGCCTTCACCCGCGGCAACATGGCCGAGGCGGCGCGCCGCTTCGAGCTGGTGGCCGATGCGCCGCCCGACCAGGCCTCGTCGTGGACGCTGTCGGCCGGCTCGTTCTGGGCGGCGCGCGCCAACCTGCTGGCCGGCAATCCGCAGAAATTCGCGCCCTATCTCAAGCGTGCCGCGCTGCACGGCCGCACCTTCTACGGCCTGATCGCCCAGAAGGCGCTCGGCATGCAGGATCGAGCCGGACTGGAACGTGCCGCGCGCTCGATCGCTCGCCGCGAGACGACATGCTGCGCAACGACCGCGCCGGCCGCCGCGCGCCTGGCGCTGCTGCAGCTCGGCGCCGCGACGGCGGCCGAGCGCGAGCTGTTCGCCGGCTCGATCGATGCCGATCCGCAATTCATCGAGGCGGTGACTGGCGCTCGCCCAGAAGGCGTCGCTGCCCGGCTCTGTCGGCGCGGGTCGGCAACGCCAACTGGGACCAGCGCCACAACATCAAGGGCTATGACGGCGCGATCTATCCGCTGCCGCCATGGCAGCCGGCCGGCGGCTACTCGCTCGACCGCGCGCTGGTCTGGGGCTTCATGCGCCAGGAATCGGCGTTCAATCCCAAGGCGCGCTCCTATGTCGGCGCCATGGGCCTGATGCAGCTCATGCCGGCACCGCGCGGCTCGTCGACCAACGCCTACACGCCGCGACCAGGCCGGCGCGAACCCCTACGATCCCGCCGACCAACATCTGCGCTGGGCCAGGCCTACATCGCTTCGCTGCTGGGCAACACCGACAACAACCTGGTGCGCACCGTGGCCGGCTACAATGGCGGGCCGGGCAACGTCATGCGCTGGGACAACTCGCTCAACGCCTCAGCCGATCCGCTGCTCTACATCGCCTCGATCCCGCTCAACGAGACCCGCGACTTCGTGCAGCGCGTGCTGGCCAACTACTGGATGTACCAGATCCGCCTCGGCCAGCCGACGCCGTCGCTCGACCAGATCGCCGCCCATGAATGGCCGCGCTACACGTCGCAGGACACGGGGCGCTAGCGCTTCACCGTCGGCAGGCATGCCATGACTGTGCATCGCTTGCGTCGCTTCATTGCCGACATGACGTCGCTGGTCGGCGGCGCCTGGCAGGACCGCGACGACGCGCGCCATCGTCGAGGTCGGCCGCACCCTGCTCGGTCGAACTGGTGACGCATGACGACTGGCTGCCCGAGTCGATGGCCAGGTGCCCGTCGCACGGCTACGCCGCGAACCTGCTGTGGTGCGATCCCTTCGAGCGCTTTTCGATCATGAGCCTGGTGCGGGCGCCGGGTGCCGAGACGCCGGTGCACGATCATCAGGTGTGGGGCCTGGTCGGCATCCTGCGCGGTGCGCAGGCGTCGCAGCGTTTCGTGCTCGATCCGGCGAGCGGTGCGCTCGCCAGTGGGCAGCCGCGCCACCCTCGGTCCGGGCGAGGTCGAGGTTGCTGTCGCCGGCCAACGACATCCACCAGGTGGCCAACGCGTGAGCGACGGCAATTCGATCAGCATCCACGTCCTATGGCGGCAATATCGGCGCGCATGCGCCGCGCGCCGCTTCGATCCGGCGACCGGCGCGGTGAGCGAGTTCGTGTCGGGCTACGCCAACCGCGAGATGCCGAATTTAGTGGGATAGGCTACCGTGAACTGCTCTCCCTCATGTTCTCTCCCCGCCGGGGGAGGAGTTAGGTGAGGGGGTCGAAGGCTGTACCCTGTACCCACCTCACCCAGCGCGAAGATTATTGCGCGTCCTCCAAGAGCGAGAGGAGGAAGAAAGAGAGAGAGTGCGGCGCGCTGCCCTAGTGCTTGTGCGGATGCGGATGGGTCGGGTCGACCCAGTAGACCTCTTCCGGCTTCTCGACCGGCGTGATGTCGATGTTGATCGCGACCGCCTCGTTGTCGGAGCGCACCAGCACGCATTCCAGCGGCTCGGTCTCCGAGGCGTTGATCTCCTGGTGCGGCACGTAGGGCGGCACGTAGATGAAGTCGCCCGGCCCGGCCTCGGCGATGAACTGCAGCTTGTCGCCCCAGCGCATGCGGGCGCGGCCCTTCACGACATAGATCACGCTCTCGAGGTGGCCGTGATGGTGCGCGCCGGTCTTGGCGTGGGCGTGGATGGTGCACCGTGCCGGCCCACAGCTTCTGGGCGCCGACGCCGGGCGAAATTGATGGCCGCGGCGCGGTTCATGCCCGGCGTCTGGGCGGTGTTGGTGTCGAGCGAGCCGGCGGGGATGACCCGCACGCCGTCATGTTTCCAGTCGGTCATGCCTCCCGATCTAAGGCCGGCGACCTCGCCTCGGCAAGATGGCGGATCGCTAAGATCGTCGTCATGAACCGGATTGACGAATCCAAGCCCTTCAAGCCGGTGAACATCGCCGTGCTGACGGTGTCCGACACCCGCACGCTCGAGACCGACAAGTCGGGCGACACCCTGGTCGAGCGCATCACCCGCGACGGCCACGTGCTGGTCGACCGCGCCATCGTCACCGACGACGTCGCCATGATCCGCGCCCAGGTGAAGAAGTGGATCGACGATCCCAGCATCGAGGTGGTGATCAGCACCGGCGGCACCGGCGTCACCGGCCGCGACGTCACGCCCGAGGCGCTGGAGGGGCTGTTCGAGAAGAAGCATCGAGGGCTTCGGCGAGACCTTCCGCTGGATCAGCTTCCAGAAGATCGGCACCTCGACCATGCAGAGCGCGCGCCACGGCGGGCGTCGCCAACGCGACCTACATCTTCGCGCTGCCCGGCTCGACCGGCGCCTGCAAGGACGGCTGGGACGACATCCTGCGCCAGCAGCTCGACATCCGCTTCCGGCCCTGCAACTTCGCCGAGCTGATGCCGCGCCTGAACGAAGGCAAGATGCCGCGCAGTGGCTGAAAGTCTCGGCGCTGCTGGGAGCGCGTCACCCGTGGCGTGTCTTTGCAGGCACACCAGGAAGATTGCGCCACTCAGTCGCGGAGGCTACGCCGCGCGCAGTGGCGACGCTCGCAGCAATGCAAGACTCGTTGCTGGCCGCTATCCTGCGTGAGCGGCCCGGCGTTCGTCGATGCTCGAGCAAAGTCCTTTGCCGCCTGCCGGCGATCGCACTTCGCGCATGCAGCGCTTGCAACCTCGGCGATCTGGCATCCCGGATGTCGGCAGAAGTGCTGTCACGCGCCGAAGGGCAGGGCTGCGTACGACCTAGCGTGGCTCGCGCGCATCGACCAATGCTTCCGGCGCGACACGGTCAGGCGATCCGTCGCGAATGGATGACTTGACTCGTTCCTGTTTTGTTCTAGAGTCGTCCGATCATGCGGCCGACCGTTCCTCCCGATTATCCCGACGATCCGATCGCCGAACCCGTGCATCACGCGGCCGCGGCGCGCTGTCGAACGAGTCGAGCCGCTTCGACAGCGAGCGGCGCATTCGCACGACCGACGGCTGGGAGACCGAAGCCTCGGCCGACCCGGCGGACGATGAGGAACTGCCGCCGCTGCGCACGACGCTGACGCGCGACGCCACGCGCACCATCATCGCGCGCAACACCTCGCCCGACATCGGCTTCGACCGCTCGATCAATCCCTATCGCGGCTGCGAGCACGGCTGCATCTACTGCTTCGCGCGGCCGACCCACGCCTATCTCGGCCTGCTCGCCCGGCCTCGATTTCGAGACCAAGATCCTGTTCAAGCCCGACGCCGCCAAGCTGCTGACCGCCGAGCTCGCCTCGCCGAAATACCGGCCCGACGTCGATCGCCATGGGCACCAACACCGATCCCTACCAGCCGGTCGAGCGCGAGCTGAAGATCACCCGCCAGATCCTGCGGCGTGCTGAGCGAGTTCAACAATCCGGTGGGCATCGTCACCAAGGGCCAGCTCATCGACGCGCGACATCGACATCCTGGGCGACATGGCCAAGCGCAACCTGGCCGAGGTCTTCGTGTCGATGACCACGCTCGACAAGGACCTGGCGCGGGCGATGGAGCCGCGCGCCTCGGCGCCGCACCGCCGGCTCGAGGCGATCCGCGCGCTGTCGACGGCCGGCATCCCGACCGGCGTCGATGACGGCGCCCATGATCCCGGGCTGAACGACCACGAGATGGAAGCGATCCTCGAGGCGGCGAAGGAAGCCGGCGCCACGCGCGCAGGCTTCACCGTCCTGCGCCTGCCGCTCGAGATCAAGCGAACTGTTCGAGGAATGGCTGCGCCAGCACCGGCCCGACCGCGCCGAGCAGGTGCTGTCGCTGGTCCGCCAGATGCGCGGCGGCGCGCTCTACCAGGCCGAGCTTCGGCCTGCGCATGCGCGGCGAGGGCCCGATCGCCCAGCTCCTGAGCGCGCGCTTCGCGCGCGGCGGTGAAGCGCCTCGAGCTCAACCGCATCCGCTTCCGGCTCGAAACGCTGGCGCTTCCGCGTGCCGGAGCACGCGCGCACCGCCCTGGTCGACGCCAAGCGCGACGCGCGGCAGATGAAGCTGCTTTAGCGCGCGTCATGTTCTTCCGGACCGCGGGCCTCCATTCTATGGTGCAGTCCGCGAGCACAAAAGCACTCCTCTCGTGAGCAATCCGGGCTGAATGACCGACATCCAAGCGGGCTGATGCGCTGCATATGGCCGGCGACATCGACGCAGCGGCAGACGCCTATCGCCGTCTGATCGCCGCCGACCCAGGCAATGTCGCGGCCTGGTATGGTCTCGGCGGCGCGCGGCTGCGGGCTCGTGCCTATGGCGAGGCGAGCGACGCCCTGCGCCACGCCGTGCGCCTGCGGCCGGACCACGTGGGCGCCTGGGGCCTGCTGGCCGAGGTGCTGTTCAAGCTGGGTGAAGTCGAGCCGGCGATCGATGCCTATCGCCGTGCGGCGGCAGAGCCTTCGATGCGGCGGTCGCCGAAGAGAACCTCGCCATCATCATGCCGGGCAGTGCGTCGGCGGAAACGCCGACGTGTCGCCGCGCGGCGCGACTACGGTTGGCGCCTCGCAGCCGGCGTCAGCCCGGTGGAACGCCCCGAGCGCCCGCCGTCGGGCGGGAAATTGCGGATCGGCTACGTCTCGGCCTTCTTCGACAGCGCAAACTGGATGAAACCGGTCTACGGCGTGATCAATCGCGCACGATCGCGACCGCTTCGAAGTGCATCTGGTGTCGCCTCGGCGGCGACCCCTCGGCCGCCGCCGGCTACCGCGACCACGCCCACGATGTGATCTGGCAGGCGGGTTCGACCGACGACGAAACGGTCGCACGCCGGCTCGGCTGCGGCCGGTATCGACGTGCTCGTCGATCTCAACGCCTACAGTGCCGCGAAAGGGTTGCGATTGTTCCTGCGCCGCCCGGCGCCGGTGCAGCTCGGGTGGTTCAACAGCTTCGCGACCTCGGGTCTCGATTGCTTCGACGGCATCATCGGCGACGCCGCGGTGATTCCGCCAGCAGAGGAAGTCTTCTACACCGAGCGCGTGTTGCGTGTGCCCGGCACGTACCTCGGCGTTCGAGGTTCTCCATTCCGTGCCGGATGTCGCGCCGCCGCCCTGCTGCAGCAACGCAGGCCCGCTCACCTTCGGTGCGCTCGCCTCGGCGTACAAGTTGAACGACCTGACCCTCGGCATCTGGGCGCGAATACTGCGGTCCGCACCCGACGCGCGCCTGCTGATCCCGCGCGCCCACGCTGGAAGACCTCTCCAGCCGCGACCACCTGCGGGCTCGCTTCGCCGCTCTCGGTGTCGCGCCCGAGCGCATCGACCTCGAGGGTGGCGCCGCACACGTCGACTTTCTGCGCAGCTACGATCGCATCGACATCGCGCTCGACACGTTCCCGTACAACGGCGGCACCACGACGACCGAAGCGCTGTGGCAGGGCGTTCCCGTCCTGACCTACGCCGGCGATCGCTGGGTTGCTCGCACGACCGCTTCGCTTCTGCGCGCGGCGGGCCTCGATGAATGGATCGCCGGCGATGCAGAAGAGCTTTTAGCCAAGGCGAGTGCGCTGGCCCGCGACCCCGCCACCCCCGCGCGCCTGGCTGCCCTGCGCGCCGGCATGCGCGCCCGGCTTGCGGCCTCCGCGGCCTGCGATACGGCTGGGCTGTGCCGCGCGCTGGAGCAGCTCTATCGGCAATTGGCGCTTTGACCGAAGCCAAGGTGTTCCGACCCGATCATATTTTGGTAACCGCGTCGTCTAGACTGGCCCGTGAAGTTGTGCGCGTGCTTTCGCTGTTCCGGCCCGGCAATTGCACAACCGGCAGCGTGGAGGCGACATGTTGGCGAAGAATGCTTCAAAGGTCGGTCCGCGATACCCCCAGGTCGTCGTTCTGGTGGGCGCCACGGGTGACCTGTCGCGACGCAGGCTGTTGCCGGGATTGTTCCATCTGTGCAGTTCCGGTTTCATCCCCGGCTGCCGCATCATCGGCGTCTCGTTGGACGATCTCGACCCTGACGGCTTCCGCAAGTTCGCCCGGGAAGCGCTCGATCAATTCTCCACGCGCAAGGTGGATGAGGCCGACTGGGCCGCCTTCGCCGCGACCTTGAACTACGTCCCGATGTCGGCCGGCGCCGGCGCGCTGAAGGCGGCGGTCGAGGCGGCCGAGCTTTCACTGACCGGCGAGGCCGTCGCGTGCACTATCTGAGCGTGCCGCCCGGCGCCGCCCTGCCGGCGGTGCGGCTGCTGGCCGAAGCCGGCCTCGTCCAGCGCTGCCGCATCATCATGGAAAAGCCCTTCGGCACCGATCTGGCCAGCGCAAAGTCGCTGAACGGCAAGCTGCACGAAGTCTTCGACGAAGAGCAGATCTTCCGGATCGACCACTTCCTCGGCAAGGAAGCGGCGCAGAACATCCTGGCGTTCCGCTTCGCCAACGGCCTGTTCGAGCCGATCTGGAATCGAAACTTCATCGACCATGTGCAGATCGACGTGCCCGAGACGCTGGGCCTCGGCAAACGGTCCGGCTTCTATGAGACGGTGGGCGCGTTTCGCGACATGGTGGTGACCCATCTGTTCCAGATCCTCGCTTTCGTGGCGATGGAGCCGCCGACAGCGCCTGGAGCCGGCGCCGATCAGCGAGGAGAAGAACAAGGTCTTCCGCAGCATGTCGGTGATCGAGCCGAGGAACGTCGTGCGCGGGCAATACACGGGCTATCGCTCGGAGGAAGGCGTCGATCCCAGATCGGACACCGAGACCTTCATCGCCCTGAAGTGCGCCATCGACAACTGGCGCTGGGCCGGCGTGCCGTTCTTCCTGCGCACCGGCAAGCGGCTCGCCGAAGGGCAAAGGATCATCTCGCTGGCCTTCCGCGAACCGCCCAAGAGCATGTTTCCCGTCGGGCTCGGGCGTCGGCGCGCAGGGGCCGGATCACCTGACCTTCGACCTCGCCGACGCCTCGAAGATGTCCTTGTCCTTCTATGGCAAGCGCCCCGGCCCGGGCATGCGGCTCGACAAGTTGAGCCTGCAGTTCGCCATGCACGACACCGGCCTGATCGGCGATGTCCTCGAGGCCTATGAGCGGCTGATCCTGGATGCGATGCGCGGCGACCACACGCTGTTCACGACCGCCGAAGGCATCGAGCGCCTGTGGGAAGTGTCGATCCCGCTGCTGGAATCGCCGCCGCCGGTCCGGCTCTACCCGCCGGGTTCATGGGGACCGAAATCGATTCACCAGCTCGTCGCCCCCATGCCTGGCGCCTGCCCTTCGAGCGAGCCTGGCGGGATCCCAACCGCCTGGGCAGCCTGAGCGATCAGGCCTCCAGTCAGGCTGGTCGCGATCATGCTCCAGAGCGGCCGCACCTCGCCATCGGGGTCGTCCGACGACCTGGCACTCGATCGTCGAACAGCATCGTGGCGCGCCGGCCGGCGGCTGTAGGCCGGCCATGCCGGGATCGATGTCGTTGCCGGGATCGCCGTTGCGCGCAAAGCGTGGCCCAGGTCTTCGATACGCGGTCGGCCAGCGCCTGCGCGCTGGGCTTGCGGTGCGCCTCGCCGATCACGCCGAGCGTATCGAAGACGAACGGCACGTCGATCGGAGTGCGGCGACTTCAGCCGCCCGCCGAACGCCGGCGTCTCCCAGTCGAAGCTGTACATCCAGACGGGCGCCTTGCCGCGCTGCGGCCTTGCGCTCCGCCAGCAAGCACCGAGCGCACGCCGAAGTTCGACGCGGTGAGCGCCGTGATCAGCCGAGTCGGACGGGCTCGCCGCCGGATCGCGCCGCTTGTAGTAGGCCAGCAGGCTGTCGGCCGCGTCGCCGGCGACCGCGGCGATGCGCTTGCGCAGCTCGTCCTCGGTGACGGTGCGGTTCCACACCGCGTCGTCGGGCGCGAGGAAGATCGCCGCCTCGTCCTTGGTGCCGCCGATCATGATCGGCACGTCGTCCGACACGGACGGGCGCGGCGGGATCGAAGGGCTGGCCGGGCAGCACGCTGCCGTCGATCACCGGCCCGAAATTGTAGCGGTCGAGCAGCGGATGGCGCGGACGCGGCAGCGTCGCCTGCGCCGGCGCGACGGCCTCCTGCAGGCGCTCGAGCGGCAGCGCCTGCAGCGCGTCGAGCTGGTCCGGACCGCAGACCGAGATGCTTCAGCACGGCGTCGGCCAGGCGCGTCGTGCGCTCGCGCTCGGCGAAGCGCACGCTGGCGCCGCTCTGGATGATCGCCTTGTGGAACAGCCCCTTGGCGGCCGGCATCGCCAGCAGCGCGCTCACCTTTCCGCCGCCGCCGGACTGGCCGAAGATCGTGACGTTGCCCGGATCGCCGCCGAAGCGCTGCGGCGTGCTCGCGCACCCACTCCAGCGCCGCCACCAGATCGAGAACGCCGGCATTGCCGGATTGGGCGAAGCGCTCGCCGCCGAGGCTCGACAGATCGAGATGGCCGAAGATATTGAGCCGATGGTTGACGGCCACGACCACGACGTCGTTGCGCCGGGCGAGATTGGTGCTGTCGTAGCGCGGCGAGTTGGCCGAGCCGTAGGAGAAGGCGCCGCCATGCAGCCAGACCATGACCGGACGCTTGGCGTTGTCGAGCGCGGGCGTCCAGACATGCAGCGTCAGGCAGTCCTCGCCGACCGGCAGCATGTCGACCGGTCCCCAGACTGTCGCCAGCTCCGGCCGCTGCGCGCGGCGGCCGCCTGCGGCGAACGGCCGGCATAGGCGATCGCGTCGCGGACACCGGTCCACGGCTCGGGCTTGCGGCGGCGGCATGAAGCGGTTGGCGCCGGCCGTCGAGGCGCCATAGGGAGATGCCCTTGAAGACATGCAGGTCGCCCGGCCGGATGCCGCGAATTTTGCCCGAGGCGGCTCTCGGCTTGCTTGGCCCGGTCGCCTCGTCCGGCCCTGGCTGGGGCAGGCGCCAATCGGCGGCGTGAGGGCGAGCGCGGCCAGCGACGTGCCGGATCATGGTTCGGCGGTTCGGCATGGCAGTCCCTTTCCGGCAGGCCATCGAAATACTCGACCCGATCGGGCGACGCTGCAAGGCCAGGCCCACGAGGAACCGCACCTTCGGCCACAACGCGCGCCAGCGCTTCGCTGCAACGCGCGCCTCATATTCATCGCGCCGCGTGCAGGCGAACGCCGTCGGGCGGCAGCGCAGGCCGAGCAGGTCGTCGGTGCCGAGCGGCGCGATCGACCGTCAGGCGTGTCGTCGGCCTCCAGCCGCACGCCGACCGCCGTCACCGTCTCCAGCCAGTAGGTCATCAGAGTCGGCCGTGTCGCGATGCTGCGGCAGGTCCTTCCAGACATGCATGCGCGCCTGGTTGCGCACCTGCCACGGCAGGCCGGGCAGCAGGCCGTCGAGCCGCTTCTCGTAACGCGGCCTCGCGCTCCTTGGAGAGGTCGGTCGCGTCGTAATAAAGCACGTCGATATCGCGCCGGCGGGCGCGGCGGCGCGATGCCGTGCAGATGGTCCCACACGCGATTGCGCACAGATCCTGCGGCAATGCACCAGTCGGGCAGGGCGAGTGCGCGCGCGCCGCACGAAGCTGTTTCATGCCCACAGGGTCTTGGGCGATGATGTCGGCGATTAAGGGACATGCTGCACTCTAAGGGAGGCGGCGGGGATATGCCGAGCTTTCGCTACGAATTGCTCTGCACCGAGGCGGGAGCGATGCGCGTCGCCGGCATCGACGAGGTCGGCCGCGGACCGCTGGCCGGACCCGGTGGTCGCCGCGGTCGCCGTGATCGACCGCAGCGTGGCCAAGCGCAGGCTGCTGCGGCTGATCGACGATTCCAAGCAGCTCGTGGTCGAGGACGCGCGAGGCGGCCTACGAGGCCATGGTCGCCTCCGGGCGTCGTGCAGCTATCGCCGTGGGCGAAGCGAGCGTCGAGGAGATCGACCGCATCAACATCCTGCAGGCGACCTTCCTCGCCATGCGCCGCGCGCTGCAGGCGCTGGCCGAGCAGCCCGACCTCGTGCTGATCGACGGCAACCAGGTGCCGCCCGAGCTCGGCTGCCGCGCCGAGACCATCGTCGGCGGCGACGCGCGCTCCTATTCGATCGCCGCCGCCTCGATCTTCGCCAAGGTGACGCGCGATCGCTACATGCGCGCGGCTGGCCGAGTCGCTTCCCCGGCTACGGCTGGGAGACCAATCGTCGGCTACAGTTACGCGAAGCATCTTCGCCGGCCTCAAGCGGCTCGGGCCCACGCCGCACCACCGCAGGAGCTTCGCGCCGGCTCATGCGCCTGTTCGAACCTGGTCTGCCGCTGGAGCGGATCGTCCGAGTGCGCACAAAGGGACCGCTGCGCCGGACTGAGACTGGTTGTCAGGCTCTAGAAAAACTCGGCCCACATCGGCACCGCGTATGAGCTCGCGGCCCTCAACCGGCTACCTTGGCGGCATGCTAAAGCTCTTCTACGCCGCCCATACCTGCTCGCTGGCCACGCACATCGTCCTGGAAGAAGTCGGCGCCGACTATTCGACGGTGCGGATCGACTTCGGCAAGACCGAGCAGCGTTCGCCCGAGTATCTCAAGGTCAATCCCAAGGGACGCGTGCCGGCGCTGGTCACCGATCGCGGCATCCTGACCGAGACGCCGGCCATGCTGGTCTTCGTGGCGCAGAGCCATCCGGCGGCCGGGCTCGCGCCGATCGACGATCCGTTCGCCTTCGCCGAGATGCAGGCCTTCAACAGCTACCTGTGCTCGAGCCTGCACATCAACCACGCCCATCGCATGCGCGGCCATCGCTGGGTCGATGCCGATGATGCCCATTCGATCGCCGCCATGCAGCGCAAGGTGCCGGAGTCGGTCGGCGCCTGCTTCGACCTGATCGAGCGCGACATGCTGCAGGGGCCCGTGGGTGATGGGCGAGCGCTACACGATCTGCGATCCCTATCTCTTCACCCTGGCGCAGTGGCTGGAAGCCGACGGCGTCGAGCCCAAGCGCATTCCGCGGGTGATCGATCACCGCCGCCGCGTGTCGGAGCGCGCCGCGACGCGTCGGGCGCTGCAACAGGAGCTCACGCACAGGAGCACTCCGATCGGGTTTCTCGCCGACGCGGTCGCCACCCGTGCTGACGGACCCCTGCAAGAGTCAGATGAGGTGAATCCCAAGAGTCACATGAGGTGAAATCCGTGGTCTCACCTTTGATATCGGTTGAGCTTCCTCCGATAGTTTTGCTATCTAAAGGCGAGATGGGAGGGCGCCATGACGGGACATGCCATCGCTATCGCCAACAACGACATCATTCATATCGGCTGGAGCGTCGACCAGAAGATCCCGGGCTGCACCGGCTTCTCGATCTGGCGCCTGCCGGCCTGATGGACAAGGTCCGGGTGAGCCGCTGCGCTCGCTGCCCACTTTCGTCAGCGATCCCAAGAGCGGGACGACGGCGCTGGCGGCGGCCAGAAAACAAAGCCGGATGTGGCCGAGGCCGCGCGCACAGCCGGTCAATGCCGATGCGCCGCCGGCCTGATCAAGGAGTTCAGTGGCGCGACCTGCCGCTGCGGCCCGGAGCAGCGCGGCGGCACCCCTTTCGCTATCAGATCTTTGCCATGGAGGGCACGCCCGCCAGTCCCAGAAGATGGCGAGCGTGCCCGCCGCTCATGACCGAAGTGGTGACCTCGACGCCCCATCTGCGCGGCCTCGACGCCTACTTCAACCGCGGCATCCTCTCCACCCAGTCGTTGGCGCGGTCGCTGAGCGCGGCGAGGCGGAGTGAACGATCAGCGTGCTGCAGAACGCCATCAAGGATCCCGCCAACGCCATCCTGCGAGGCTTTGGCGGGACGGCATCAGGACGGCGTGCGCTGTAACGCCCTGCTGCCCCAGCGCGCCAAGCGAGGCGGCGACTGTTATGCCGCACTTTACGAGACTCACCGACGACTTTCTGATCAGAGAACAGCTCGAGGCGGCCAGAGCAGAGAACTGCACATCGTGCTTTGAGCAACAACACCGGCTTTGACAGCAAGAGAGGCGTATGACTCGGCAAACCAGCCCAGCCGGCCCGCAAGCGTCTGAAGGCGTCCGGCGCGGAGCTGATCTCGCGCTCTGCCCGACGGCCGCAGCATCGGCCACAGCAGGTTCATGGTCTATGTCGACAAGTCCGGGCCAGCCGCAGGCAGGTGCCGAGCAGGCAGCACCAGTTGGGGACGGCCTCGGGTCTGTGCACCCAGAACAACGATTCACGCTCGTCATCCGCTCGCCCCGAGCTTGCCAAGCGCTACCTGGACTCATTGGCACAACCTCAGGGACGATACCGAAGCGGCCGGCATTCCGGCGGTGCCAAGGCCGTGTCGGCGTTGCAGAGCACTGGCTCTTTGCGTACCGGGGATGCCGTGAAGCCCGTGGTCATGGAGCCGCGGCCCGGCAGCACAGCGGTATTTACCGTCGAGTCTGGCCGTCGCCCAATCCCACCGGGATCTTGCCGAAGCTTCTCCAAAGGGCGGCACCGCGCCGCCGGCGCCGCCACCCACGCCGCCCGATAGCCTGGCCGAGATGTTTGGCCTGATCGCCGGCGATGCGGCAGCGCGCTTCGGTCCACCAGGCGATCGCCGGCGCCCAGCAAGCGGTCTTGCTGCTGCGGAGTCTTCCAGCCCGGTGCGGCGGTACAACGTGCGGAGCTGGACGATCGATCGTCAAGCAGCTTTCGAAGGTGTCGCGCGACAAGCCCGGCCCCTGTTCATCCGCGGCGCCATCAGCGCGACCTGAGGCCGAGGCGATCAGAGTTCCAGGCGGCGCGCAGCTTAACCGCATGGACAGCGAGATGGCGGCGCCGGCCCGGCATCGTGAAGAGCGGAACGGACCGAAGAGGCTGGGTGGCCGCAGGATCACTACAAGGCCGGGCATGCCATCGTGCACGACAAGATCCTGGTGATCGATCCTTTTTTCCGACAATTGCGTGGTCGTCACCGGCAGCCCGCAACCTCGGCTACAGGCCGCACTCCTACAGCAACGACGAGAACCTGATGGTCGATCGTGCGCGGCCACCGGCTGCTCGCCGGGGCCTACGCCGCGCCACTTTGCTCCGACATATTCCGAGCGATTATCGCTGGCGCTGGTACCAGAAGCAGCGAGGCCGAGCAACGCAAAGCCGCCCAGCAATGGGTCGACGACGGCTCCAACCCGGCCAACGCGGGCGCGCCGAAGTACTTCACCGCCAGCGCTTCTATGTGGTCGACAATCCGCAGGAAGCTGGTCGGCGACAAATGGCGGGACCGCTGTTTCAACCCCTGCGGCGCAATGGCCAGCCTCGAGCGCCAGTTTTGGGCGGGCGGCGGGCGAGGCGTTGCCGCCGCGCGGGCGGCGAGCGACGCGGACCGGGCATGACCTCCCGGGCTGACGGCCGCTGGAATCGGCCTTCCGGGCCGCCAAGGCCGCGCGCTCAACCAGAAGAAGGGCGGGGCGGCCAACGGCTCGGCCGACAACGACATCCAGGTCGTGCCAACGGACAGCTCGGCCGGCCCGCAAAGAAGAAGGCCGCAAAGAAGAGGCGGCAAAGAAAGTCGCGAAGAAGAAGGTCCGCGAAGAAAAAAGCCGCCGAAAAAGAAAAAGGACCAGTGCCACTGCGTGTTGCGGCGCGAGGCGCGCGTGTCCGAACGCGCAGCCGTGCGTAAGGCGATCGCCGAGGCGCTGGCCTAGGTCTGGTGGGTAACGTTGAAAACCTGACTCGATCTTGTGGATCGATGGCGTAAACAATTGAATCAATTGTAATTTCTTGACCGGGACTCGGTGGATGACTCATCTTCCACCGATGCCTGTGAGAAATCCGGACCGCGTCCTGGTGGGCGACTGCATCGATCTGATGCAGAGCCTGCCCGAAGCCTCGGTCGACATGGTGTTCGCCGACCCGCCCTACAATCTCGCAGTTGGGCGGCGAGCTTCTGCGGCCTGACAACAGCCGCGTCGATGCCGTCGACGACGACTGGGACAAGTTCGCCGATCCCTCGGATCCTCTCGGGACAAGTTTCGCGCGCTACGATCCCTTCACCCGCGCCTGGCTCGCCGCGGCGCGCGCGCGTGCTGAAGCCCGAAGGCACGCTGTGGGTGATCGGCAGCTACCACAACATCTTCCGCATCGGCACGGCGTTGCAGGATCTGGGCTTCTGGCTGCTGAACGACATCGTGTGGCGCAAGTCCAACCCGATGCCGAACTTCAAGGGCAAGCGCTTCACCAACGCGCACGAGACGCTGATCTGGGCGGCGCGCGACCAGCGCACCAAGCGCTACACCTTCAACTACGATCTGATGAAGGAGCTGAACGAGGGCATCCAGATGCGCTCCGACTGGCTGCTGCCGCTCTGCACCGGCGGCGAGCGCCTGAAGGGCGAGGACGGCAAGAAGGCGCATCCGACGCAGAAGCCCGAGGCGCTCCTGTTCCGCTGCGTCATGGCGGCGTCCAATCCGGGCGACGTGATCCTCGATCCGTTCTTCGGCACCGGCACGACCGGCGCGGTGGCGCGACGGCTGGGCCGCCGCTTCATCGGCCTGGAGCGCGATCCCGGCTATGCCGCCATCGCGCGCAAGCGCATCGCCGAGGTCGAGCCGCTGGCCGCCGAGGACGTCTCGCCCATGCCCAGCAAGCGCAGCGAGCCGCGCATCCCGTTCGGCGTGCTGATCGAGGCGGGCCTGTTGCAGCCCGGCACGGTGCTGAGCGACCTCAGCGGCCGCCTGCATGCCCGCGTGCGCGCCGACGGCACGCTGTCGGCCGCCAATGCGCTGGGCCAGCATCGCGGCTCGATCCACCAGGTGGGCGCGGCGGTGCAGGGCGCGCCGGCCTGCAACGGCTGGACCTTCTGGCATTTCGAGCAGGCAGGCGCGCGCCTGCCGATCGACCATCTGCGCCGGCAGGTGCGGGCCGGAGCAACAGAGCGGATTCACTTCATTTGCCTCCCGTCTTACGGGAGGTTGCCCCGAGGGGCGGAGGGGAAAGGCCACACGGCGATTCTCCGGGAAATTTCAGATCTCTGAGAAATTTGCAGATAGTTCGACTGGGGCTTTCCCCTCTCGGCCCTGCGCGAGCCACCTCCCCCGTATGACGGGGAAGTACGACACGACCCGCGCCAGCGGTGCTGGCATTTTTGCTGGCATCGCCCGCCAGGTTCGCCACAGCCCGTGAGCGTCCGTGAGAGGATCGCGGCCCTCTGTGCCGGTGCGAAGAAGTATTATTCTGCTCGCCGACGACACTTTCCACTTGACGCTCCATGAGCAGTGTTGTGGCGTATGTCTGCCGAACTCGAACAGGAGGATCGGCATGCTATCCGTCGTCTCGACCGAGGCCCCCCTCGACTTCGCTCGGGGTGAACTCCGTGCCGAGGCAGGGGAGACCTTCCGTCGACAATAAGCTGCTTGTCGTCGAGTGAAGCCGAGGCTGAAGGAGAAGGCCCCAAATGGGTAGCGCTAATTGCGCTAATTGCGCTAATCCCCGACCGCACCGCGCTCTAAGCCTTCACCGCGTGCGCGATCACCTTGCGCATCACCGTCGGCAGCGCCCGCTCGGTCATGCGGTCGACCGTGCACCAGCTCGTGCCGGGCGCCAGCCTGGCCAGGCGGTCGGTCGTGGCGGTGGCGCGCGCCACGGTGAGCTCGAGATGGAAATGCGTGAACGTGTGGCGCACCAGCCCGTCGAGGATCTGCCAGCGCGCCGGCACCGGCGCCTCGGCGAGCGCCTGGGCGGCCGTGAACTTGCCCTCGCGCCACGGGCTCGACGGCACCTCGTCCATGCCGCCCAGCAGCCCCTTGGCCGGGCGCTTGCGCAGCAGGATGGCGCCGTCCTTGCGCGCCAGCACGAAGGCCAGCCCGCGCCGCGTCGGCTTCGGCCTTGGGCGCGCGCCGCGGCAGCTCCTCGGCGATGCCGAGCTTGCGCGCCCGGCAGGTCGTCATGAACGGGACAGATGACGCAGCGCGGGTTGCGCGGCGTGCACACCGTGGCGCCGAGATCCATCATCGCCTGGGCGTAGTCGCCGGCGCGCTGCTCGGGCACCAGCCTGGCGGCGCGGGCCTGGATCTCGGGCTTGGCGTCGGGCAGCGGCGTCTCGATGGCGAACAGGCGGGCGATCACCCGCTCGACATTGCCGTCGACCGCCGAGGCCGGCTGGTCGAAGGCGATGGCGCGGATGGCGCCGGCCGTGTAGCGGCCGATGCCGGGCAGGGCCAGCAGGCCCGCCTCGTCCTCGGGGAAAGCGCCCGCCATGGCGCTCGGCCACGGCGCGGGCGCAGGCATGGAGATTGCGGGCGCGGGCGTAGTAGCCGAGGCCGGCCCAGGCCGAGAGCACGCTCGTCGAGCGGCGCTTCGGCCAGCGCCTCGACCGTGGGCCAGCGCTCGACGAAGCGGCGGAAATAGTCGCCGACCGTGGCCACGGTGGTCTGCTGCAGCATGATCTCCGACAGCCAGACCAGGTAGGGCGGGGTGCGCTCGCCGGCCGGCGCGCGCCACGGCAGGGTGCGACGATGTCGGTCGTACCAGGCAAGCAAACGCGGGGCGTGGGTCATGGTCATGTAGGAGGGCCGTGGCCTACCATAAGGAACGGAGTTTGAAAAGGGTCCATGCGGGAAAACGGCTTCCGTGCCATCGGCGGTCTGGCCCAGCGGCTCACATCCGGCATCGCCAAAGGCCGCGGCGCCTCGATCGCCCGCCTGCGCGCCGAGTGGACGGCCATCGTCGGTCCCGACCTTGCGCGTATCACCCGCCCCGAGGCGCTGCTGGCGCGGCCGCGGCGCACGTGCCGGTGGCAACGGGCCGGCAAGGCGCTTGCGCCTGCGCGTTCCGGGCGCTTCGGCGCTCGAGGTCCAGCACATGAGCCGGCCAGCTCGTCGAGCGCGTGAACGCCTATTTCGGCCACAAGATGATCGACGATATCCGCCTGGTGCAGGGCGCGATCGCCGCGCGACCGGCGCCGCGCCGCGCGCCCGCGCCCGACCCAGCAGACCGTGACGCGGGTGGCCGAACGCGCTGCTTCGGTGAAGGATCCCGAGCTGCAGGGCCGCGCTCACCCGTCTGGGCGCGCGCGTCGCGACGGGCCGGCGGCACGTGGTGCTGGGCGCCCTGGGCGTTGGCCTTCGTCGTCGGCCGCGACCTGCGCGCCCAGGACCTGTCGCGCGACAAGCTTGCTGGACGCGCTGCCGGGCGATCACATCCTGGGCAAGCCCGACGCGCCCAACACCCTGATCGACTACGCCTCGTTCACCTGTCCGCATTGCGCCAACTTCTACATCGCGGTGATGCCGACCCTGCGCAAGGAGTGGATCGACACCGGCAGGCTCCGGCTGATCCATCGCCATTTCCCGTCGGATCTGGTGGCCACCCGGGCGAGCCAGCTCACCGAATGCGCCCCGCCCGGACAAGTTCTTCGCCATGGTCGAGCTGCTGTTCCGCAAGCAGGTCGACTGGCTGTCGGTGGGCGATCCCGAGGTCGAGATGGTCAAGGTGCTGGCCAAGCCAGGGGCTGACGCCGAAGGCGCCCAGGCCTGCTTCGCCAATGACCGGCTTTTGGACAAAGTCCTTGCCGACGTGCAGTCCGGCCAGGCGCTGCGGGGTGCGGTTTACGCCCACCTTGTTCATCAACGAGGAGAACTACGCCAATCCCGGCGGGCGCCGACGCCATCGCCGCAATTTTACGCCAGGTGGGGCGGTAAACGTTTGACTCCCCACAGACGTAATTCCCAAGATGTAGTAGAGAGGAAGACGGAATGCGGAATATCTTGATTGTCGCCGGCGGCGTCGTGGCGGTGGCCGCGATCGCGCTTGGCGTCTATTTCGGCACCCGTCCGCCTGCGGCCGGCCCGCCGACGACGTCGCCGTCGCGTCGACCGCCGACAAGTCCGCCCTGCTGGCCGTCCAGCCGGGCGACCACGTGCTGGGCGACCCCAATGCCCCGGTGACGCATGATCGAGTACGCCTCGCTTCACCTGCCCGCACTGCGCCCACTTCCACACGCAGATCCTGCCCGAGGTCAAGAAGAAGTGGATCGACACCGGCAAGGTGAAGCTGATCTACCGCGATTTCCCGCTCGACCAGGTGGCCGCCAAGGCCGCCCAGATCGCCGAGTGCGCCGCCAAGGACCGCTATTTCGGCGTGATCGACCTCATCTTCAGCGGCCAGCAGAGCTGGGCCACCGCCTCCGACCCGATCGCCGAGCTCGCCAAGCCGCTGCGCATCGCCGGCCTGGGCGAGAACGAGATCAAGGCCTGCCTCGCCAACGAGGCGATGAGCCAACGCGGTGATCGCCGACTACAAGAGCGGCGAGACGCTGGGCGTCAACTCGACGCCGACGCTCATCATCAACGGTCAACTCTATCCCGGCGCGCGATCGGTCGAGGAACTCGACGGCGTGTTCGGCAAGCTCGTCAAATAGGCAACAGTCAGCGTGGTGTAGATGGTGCAGTTCGACAAACTCCGGCTCTCCGGCTTCAAGTCCTTCGTCGATCCGACGGAGCTCGCCATCGAGCCCGGCATGACCGGCATCGTCGGCCCCAACGGCTGCGGCAAGTCGAACCTCGTCGAGGCGATGAAGTGGGTGATGGGCGAGACCTCGGCCAAGCAGATGCGCGGCAGCGAGATGGAGGACGTCATCTTCTCCGGCGCCGGCACGCGGCCGGCGCGCAACATCGCCGAGGTCATGCTGACCCTCGACAACAAGACGCGCACCGCGCCGGCGATGGTGAACGATGCCGACCAGCTCGACATCGTGCGCCGCATCGAGCGCGGCCACGGCTCGGCCTATTCGGTGAACGGCCGCGAGATCCGCGCCCGCGACGTGCAGACGCTGTTTGCCGACGCCGCCACCGGCTCGCGCTCGACCGCGCTGGTGAGCCAGGGCCGCATCGGCGCGCTGATCAACGCCAAGCCGATCGACCGGCGCAGCATCATCGATGAAGCCGCCGGCATCACCGGCCTCTATGCCCGCCGCCACGAGGCCGAGCTCCGGCTGCGCGCCGCCGAGCAGAACCTGGCGCGCGTGCAGGACGTGCTGGTGGCGCTCGAGGAGCAGCACAAGGGACTGAAGCGCCAGGCGCGCCAGGCCAGCCGCTATCGCAACCTCTCCGACCATATCCGCCGCGCCGAAGCCGCCGTGCTGGCGCTGAAGCTCGCCGCCGCCGAGCGCGAACTGGCCGAGGCCAGCGAGCGCCTGAAGGAGGCCGAGGCCGGCGTCGCCGACCTCACGCGCCTGGTCGGCCTTGCCACCACGGCGCAGGCCGAGGCCGCGACGGCGCTGCCGCCGCTGCGCAACGACGAGGCCGCCGCGGCCGCCGCGTTGCAGCGCCTGCGCGTGGCGCACGATGCGCTGACCGCCGAAGCCGAGCGCGTCGCCCAGGCCCAGCAGGAGGCCGAGACCCGCCTGCAGCAGACCGAGCCGGATCTTGCCCGCGAGCGCGGCCGCAAGAGCGACGCCGAGGCGGCGACCGCCGAGCTCGACGGCCAGCGCGACCCGGCTGGAGCAGGAGCAGGTGGGCGAGGAGGATCGCGCCGCCGCCGCCGCCGAGGCGCGCGATGCCGCGCCAAGCCGAGACCCATGCGGCCGAGACCGAGCACGACCGGCTGACCCGCCAGATCGCCGACGACGAGGCGCTGCGCGACAGCGTCGGCCGCGAGATCGCCGAGCTGCAGGAGCGCCTGCGCCGGCTCGCCGCGCGCCGCGAGAAATCGCCGGCCAGCAGCGCCAGATCGAGGCCGAGCTTGCCGGCCTGCCGGCGCTCGTCGAGGTCGAGGCCGCGCTCGACGCCGCCCGCGGCGCCTTCGACGAGGCGCGCCAGCAGGGTCAGCAGGCGATCGATGCCGCCCGCGAGGCCGAGCGCTACGAGTCCGACGCCGCGCGCCAGGCGGTCGCCAAGGCCGAGGCCGAGCGCATCGACACTGGAGCGCGCCCGCGCCGCCGAGCGCGCAGGCCGCCGAGGCGAGGCCATGCGGCTGCCGCCGAGAGCCTGCAGAAGATCAACGCGCGGCTCACCAAGCTGCGCGCCGAGGAAGCAGGCGTTGCCGCGGCGCTGAAGTCGGCCGCCGATTCGCTGTGGCCGCCGCTGCTCGATGCGCTCACCGTCGAGCCGGGCTTCGAGGCGGCGCTGGGCGCGGCGTTCGGCGACGAGCTCGAAGCCTCGTCCGACCGCGGCGCGCCGGTTCACTGGCTGCCGCTCGGCCCGATCGCCGATGCGCCGGCGCTGCCGGCCGGCGCCACGCCGCTCGGCGATCACGTCAAGACGCTGCCCGAGCTCGCGCGCCGCCTCGCCTTCATCGGCGTCGTGGCCGACGACGCCACGGGCGCGGCCCTGCAGGCCGGCCTCAAGCCCGGCCAGCAGCTCGTCACGCGCGACGGCGCGGTGTGGCGCTGGGACGGCTACACCATGCGCGCCGGCGCGCCGTCGACGGCCGCGGTGCGGCTGAGCCAGCGCAACCGGCTGGCCGAGATCCGCCAGCAGATCGACGCGCGTCGCCGCCGAGCATGCCGAGCGCACAGGCGCGGTCGAGGCCGAAGCGGGCTGCGCTCGCCGCGGCCCGCGATGCCGAGAAGACCTCGCGTCGAGCAGGCCCGCGCGCACGAGCGCACGGTGGCCGATGCGGCGCGGCGCAAGTCGGAGGATGCGGGCGAGGCGACCCGCGCCGCCGAGCGCGCGGCGCAGGACGCCATCGCGACCGCCGAGCGCGCCGCCGCCGAGGCGCGCGACCGGCACACCGACGTGGCGCGCCGCACCGACCAGCTGCGCACGCGGCTCGGCCGGCATCGAGCAGGCGGTGGCCGAGATCGTGGGCGACATCGCCGACGCCGAGATGCGCCGCACCTTCCGCCAGGCGCGCCTGTCGTCGATCTCCGACACCCAGGCCGACCGGGTCGCCGCCGGCGCGCTGCGGGCGCGCATCGCCGAGCTGCGGGCGGCGCTGGTCGAGGCCGAGGGCAACTGCGATCGCCTGGCCCGCGAGGCGGCGATGCGGGTCGAGCGCCTCGGCCAGATCGCGCAGGACCATGCCGGCTGGAGCAACCGGCTGGCCGATGCCGTGGGCCAGATCGTCGAGCTCGATGCGCGGCGCGAACAGATCGCGCGCGTCGATCGCCGAGCTCGCCGCCAAGCCGGCCGAGATCGAGGCCAAGCGCATGGCGCTGGGCGAGGAGATCGCCAAGGCCGAGCACAATCGCCAGGAGGCGGCCGATCGCCTGGCCATCGGCGAGACGCGGCTGGGCGAAGCCGACAAGGCGCTGAGGCAGGCCGAGGCCGAGCTGGCGACCGCGCGCGAAAGCCGCGTGCGCCGCGAGGGCCAGGTCGAGCAGGCGACCGCGCGATCGCGAGAGCGGTGGTCGAGCGCATCGTCGAGCGCCTGCGCTGCGAGCCCGACGGCGTGCTGGCGCTGGCCGAGGTCCAGTCGCTCGACGAGCTGCCCGAGATGGAGAAGGCCGAGCATCGCCTCGAGCGGCTGGTGCACGAGCGCGAGACCATGGGCGCGGTGAACCTGCGCGCCGAGGAAGAGGCCGGCGAGCTCGAGCAGCAGATCACCGGCATGACGAGCCGAGCGCGACGACCTGGTCGCCGCCATCGCCCGCCTGCGCCAGGGCATCCAGAGCCTGAACCGCGAGGGCCGCGAGCGCTTCCTCGTCGCCTTCGAGCAGGTGAGCGGCCACTTCCAGCAGCTCTTCACCAAGCTGTTCGGCGGCGGCAAGGCCGAGCTGCGGCTCACCGAGTCGGAGGATCCGCTGGAGGCGGGGCTCGAAATCCATGCCAGCCCGCCGGGCAGAAGCTGCAGGTGATGTCGCTGCTGTCGGGCGGCGAGCAGGCGCTCGACCGCACTGTCGCTGCTGTTCGCGGTGTTCATGACCAACCCGGCGCCGATCTGCGTGCTGGACGAGGTCGACGCGCCGCTCGACGACCTCAACGTCGAGCGCTTCTGCGCGCTGGTGAAGGACATCGCCGGCCGCACCGACACGCGCTTCATGGTGATCACCCACCATCGCGTCACCATGGCGCGCATGGACCGCCTCTACGGCGTGACCATGGCCGAGCAGGGCGTGTCCCAGCTCGTTTCAGTCAATCTGATGGAGGCCGACCGGCTGGTGGCCTAGGCAGTTTCAAACAAGCAACAAGACTATCTTCCTCTCAAATAAACTGGGGCGTCGGTCTGGCCGGACCGGCGCGCCCTTCTCTTTGGCGGGGACGGGGATGTAGTGTCGCGTCATGCCCGATACCTTGACTCCCAACGTCACCGATGTGGTCGAACTGACGCGCGCGCTGGTGCGCTGCGAGAGCGTGACGCCGCGCGAAGCCGGCGCCCTGCAGCATCTCGAGCGCACCCTGGCGCCGCTCGGTTTCCGCTGCGAGCGCATGGATTTCTCGCCAGGCCGGCACCGACGACGTCGCCAACCTCTATGCCCGCATCGGCACAGGTCGGGCCGGCATTTCTGCTTCGCCGGCCATTCCGACGTGGTGCCGGTGGGCGATCTCTCGTCGTGGACCATCGGCCCGTTCTCGGCCGAGCTGTCGGACGGCTACCTGTTCGGCCGCGGCGCCGCCGACATGAAGGGCGCGATCGCGGCCTTCACCGACGCTGCGACCCGCTTCCTCAGCAAGCCGCGGCCGCGACTTCGGCGGCTCGATCAGCCTGCTGATCACCGGCGACGAGGAGGGGCCCGCCGTCAACGGCACGGTCAAGATGCTGAAGCGCCTGGCCGAGCGCGGCGAGAAGATCGATGCCTGCGTGGTCGGCGAGCCGACCAGCTCCAAGCGCTTCGGCGACATGATGAAGATCGGCCGGCGCGGCAGCATGAACGTCGACATGGTGGTGCGCGGCGTGCAGGGCCACGTCGGCTACCCGGAGCGGCTCGACAATCCCATCCACCGCCTGTCGGCGCTGATCGAGGCGCTGGTGCGCGAGCCGATCGACAAGGGCAGCACGCATTTCCAGCCGACCTCGCTGCAGTTCACCACGGTCGATGTCGGCAACAAGGCGACCAACATCGCGCCCGGCATGGTGCGAGGCGCGCTTCAACACCCGGTTCAACGATCTGTGGACGTCCAAGACGCTGCTGGCGCATCTCAGGGAGCGGCTCGACCGCGCCCATGCGGCGCTGGGCGGCAACGGCACGATCGAGCTTTCGGCCGAGGTCTCGGGCGAGATCGTTCTTCACGCCGCCCGGGCCGCTCAGCGAGCTGGTGGCCGGCGCCATCCGCGACGTGGCCGGCGTCGAGGCCGGAGCTGTCGACCACCGGCGGCACCTCGGATGCCCGCTTCATCCGCAGCTACTGCCCGGTGCTGGAGTTCGGGTTGGTCGGCGAGACCATGCACAAGGTCGACGAGAAGAGCGCGGTCGCCGACCTCAGGACGCTGACGCGCGTCTACGAGACGGTGCTCGACCGCTACTTCGCGGCCTAAGGCGCGATCGTGCTGAGCGCCGCCGAGATCACCCGCGGCGTGCAGGGCGCGCTGGGGTTCCTGCGGCGCGATCCCGCGGCGCCGCTGCACTTCGACAACACCATGGAAGCCTGCCTGCGCTCGTTCCGGGTGATGGCGCTGACGGCGCCGCTCTACGCGATCTATCTCGCTGATCTCACTACTCCAACGTCACGATCGCAGCCGACGAGATGGAGATCGCCCTCGTCGAGGCGATGCGCTACGTCGTCGACTGGCTGCTGTTCCCGGTGATCTTCTACGAGATCGCCCGCCGCCGCGGCTGGCTCGACCGCTATCCGCGCTACATCGGCGCGCTCAACTGGATCAACCTGCCGGCGCATCGGTCGTGGCCATCGTCGGGCGTGGCCTCTCGACGGTGGCGCCGTCCGCGGTCGCGATCATCATCGATCTCGGCCTGCAGGCGCTGCTCTTCTACTGGTTCCTGATGACGACGCGGATGACGCTCGGCACCGAGCTGGGCGATCTCGGTCGTGCTGCTGGTCGTCAACTGGGTGCCGTCGCTCTTCCTGTCATTCCTCGTCACTCGCTACCTCGGCGTCGTCCCGTCGCCGGCGGCCTAGGTCGTAGCGCACCTCCATCAGGCAGAGACCGTGCGGCGGCGCCGTCGGCCCGGCGCGCGTGCGGTCGCGCGCGGCCAGCGCCTCCTCGACGTCGCGCCGGCGTCCACTGGCCGCGGCCGACGAGCGCCAGCGTGCCGACCAGGATGCGCACCTGGTTGTGCAGGAACGAGCGGCTGCGCCGACATCGATGCGGATCTGCATCGCCGCTGCGCGTCACCTCGAACAGGTCGAGCGTCTTGATCGATGACGGCGCCTGGCAGGCGGTCGAGCGGAAGCTGTTGAAGTCATGGTGGCCGCTGCAGCACCGAGGCGGCGTCGGCCATGGCGTCGGCATCGAGCGGCACCGGCACATGCCAGACGCGGCCGCGGTCGATCGCCGGCGGCGCGCGGCGGTTCAGGATCAGGTAGCGATAGCGCCGCCATCGTCGCCGAAAAGCGCGCATTGAAGTCGGCCGGCACGATCTCCGCCTCGGTGACGGCGATCGGATCGGGCTTGAGGTGGAAGTTGAGCGCCGACCGCACGGTCTCGGCGGGCTTCTCGCTGGCCAGATCGAAATGCGCCACCTGGCCCAGCGGCATGGACGCCGGTATCGGTGCGCCCGGCGCCCTGCAGCGATCACGCGCTCGCCGCTGAAGGCCAGCACCGCGTCCTCGAGTGGCCGCCTGGATCGACGGGCCGTTGTCCTGGCGCTGCCAGCCGACGAACGGCGCGCCGTCGTATTCGATGGTGAGCTTGTAGCGCGGCACGGTGCGTGCAGGTCAGGTCGGCAGCGGAACGACGGCGGGCGGCGCCAGCACCGTGCCGGCTCGGCGAGCGCAAAGCCGCGCAGGAAGGCGTCGGCCGATTGCGCCGCCTTGCCGGCGCGCTGCAGCTTCAGGAGCTTCAACCCGCCGACGCCGCAGGCCACGACCGGAAAGCCGTCGCGGCCGACGCTCACCGTGCCCGGCGCGCCGCCGGCCAGCGCGAGGCCCGCGGCCAGCACCTTTGATCGCGCTCGCCCTGCACCTCGAACCACGTGCCGGGCCAGGGATGGAAGGCGCGCACCTTGCGCTCGAGCTCGGCGGCGGGCCGCCGCCAGTCGAGCGCGCCTTCCTCCTTGCCGAGCTTGTGGGCGTAGGTGACGCCCTCCTCGGGCTGCGGCACCGGCTCGATGGTCTTGGCGCATCAGCCCGTCGAGGGTCGATACGATGAGCCGTGCGCCCAGTTCCGCCAGCCGGTCGTGCACCGTCTCGGCCGTGTCGGCGGCCGAGATCGGCGTGCGCTCGGCCAGCAGCATCGGGCCGGTGTCGAGACCCTTCGTCCATGCGCATGGTGGTGACGCCGGTCTCGGCGTCGCCCGCCAGGATGGCGCGATGGATGGGCGCCGCACCGCGCCAGCGCGGCAGCAGCGAGCCGTGGATGTTGATGCAGCCCAGCACCGGCGCGTCGAGGAAGCTCTTGGGCAGGATATGGCCGTAGGCGACGACCACGGCCGGCATCGAGGTCGAGCGCCTTGAAGGCCTGCGCTTCCTCTTCGCTCTTGAGGCTCTTGGGCGTGCGCACCGGCAGACCGAGCGACAGCGCCAGCTCGTGCACCGGCGTGCGGCGCTCCTGCTGGCCGCGGCCGGCCGGCTTGGGCGCGCGGGTGTAGACGGCGATCACGTCGTGGCCGGCATCGACCAGCGCCGGAGCGCCGGCACGGCGAATTGCGGAAGTGCCGAGAAACGCGAGCTTCATCGCCGGACCTTATAGGCAGCCGAGCGCCGGTGAGCTAGGTATGCGCCGGCAATGGACGCCAGTGCCCCCTCGACCACCGGCCCCTCGACCATCGGCAAGGGACCGGCCGCCAACCTCGCCGCCCGCCGCGCCGCAGGCGAAGTCCATCCGATCCGGTGCAGGAACGCGTCGTTCAGCGCGCTGCAGGCGGTCTACGACCAGCTCGCGGCGGCGGCGACCATCCGGCGAAGCCCGGCCTGCTGGCGCGGCTCGGCCTGATGCGCGCGGCCAAGCCGCCGACCGGGCCGCACGGGCTTTACATCTGGGGACCGGTCGGCCGCGGCAAGTCGATGCTGATGGACCTGTTCTTCGCCGACGCGCCGGTCGCCAGGAAGCGCCGCGTGCACTTCCACGAGTTCATGCTCGAGGTCCAGGCGCGCCTGCATCGCCGCCGCGAGAAGCTTGCGGCCGAAGGCGCGCCGCCGGAAGCCGACACCATCGTGCCGATCGCGCGCGAGATCGCCGAGGAAACGCGGCTGCTCTGCTTCGACGAGTTCAGGTCACCAACATCGCCGACGCGATGATCCTGGCCCGCCTGTTCGAGACCCTGTTCGGCGAGGGCATCACGGTGATCGCCACCTCCAACCGCAAGCCCGACGATCTCTACAAGGACGGCCTGCAGCGCGACCGCTTCCAGCCTTTCATCGACCTGATCAAGCAGCGCCTGGAGATCCTCGAGCTGGGCGGCGAGCACGACTATCGCCTGGATCGGCTGCGCAGCTTCGACGTCTACCTGACGCCGAGCCGGCGCCTGGGCCAACGCCAAGCTCGACGAAGCCTTTCGCGCGCTGAGCGGCGGCGCCGATGGCGAGCCGCGCGTGCTGCGCACCCAGGGCCGCGACGTCGACATCCCGCGCGCCGCGCCCGGCGTCGCCATGGCGCACTATCTCGACTGGTGCGCCAGGCCGATGGGCGCGAGCCGATTTCCTCTGCATCGCCGAGCATTTCCACACGGTCATCGTGGCCGACATTCCCAGGATGGACGCCGGACAGCCAGGACAAGGCGGCCCGTTTCGTCACCATGATCGACACCTTCTACGAGAAGAAGGTGAAGTTCATCTGCTCGGCGGCCACGGCGCCCACCGGTCTCTATGTCGAGGGCGACGGCGCCTTCGAGTTCCAGCGCACGGTGTCGCGCTGATGGAGATGCAGAGCCCGGAATATCTCGCCCTGGAGCCACATCGCCTAATTGTGATTGTGGGCCGCCGCGCCGGCCATCCTGGGCTTCGCTTCGCAGGTCAACGCACGGGAGGCAGGAACATGGATGGCGATCGCTTGGTTTATGGAGCGGAGAACGGCCTGTCGCGGCGCGCGGCACTGTGCGGGCACCGGCGTGGCGTTGGGCGGCACCGTTCGCGCTGGCCGTCCAGCCGGTGCAGGCGCAGACCATGATCGTCACGCCGGCGACGGGCTCACCGCCGGCGCGGTCAAGGTCAAGACCAAGGACGGCAGGGACATGGACGCCTACCGCGCCATGCCGGCGAGCGGCCAGGGCTTCGGCACCATCCTGGTGGTGCAGGAGATCTTCGGCGTGCACGCCCACATCGCCGACATGTGCCGGCCGCTTCACAGGCCAGGCTATTGCGCTATTGCAGCCGGAACTCTACTTCCGCCAAGGCGATCCCCAGACCTGCACCGGATTACCCAGGCTGGTCAGCGAGCTGGTGTCGAAAGGTGCCGGACGCTTGCAGGTCATGGGCGATCTCGATTCGGCTGTCGCGCTTCGCCAAGGGCGAAGGCAGCAGGCCGATACCGTCAGCTCGGCATCACCGGCTTCTGCTGGGGCGGCCGCATCGTATGGATGTACGCACGCGCGCACAGTCCGGCGGTAGAAGGCGGGCGTGGCCTGGTACGGCCCGCTCGTCTGCGTCCCGCACGCGCTGCACGCCCAAGAATCCGATCGATGTCGTGAAGGACCTGCACGGGCCGGTGCTCGGCCTCTACGGCGGCGCCGACGCCGGCATTCTCAACAGATCGGTCGACAAGATGCGCGCGGCGCTGAAGGCGGCGGGCAGCCCGGCGGCGCACGAAGTCGCAGATCGACAGTCTATCCGGACACGCCGCACGCCTTCAACGCCGACTACCGCGCCGAGCTATCGCAAGGATCAGGCGGAGGACGGCTGGAAGAAGGCGCTGGCCTGGTTCAAGGCCAACGGCGTACTGCTGGCCGATCGATGGCGAGACGATCGGGCATCAAGACCCGGTCGGGCCTGACATTCACCGCGGATGTCGCGGGCCCGGCCGGTGGCCCGCTCGTGCTGCTGCTGCACGGCTTTCCCGAGATCGCGACACAGCTGGCGGGCGGCGCTGCCGGCGCTCGCCGCGGCGGGCTACCGCGCCGTGGCGCCCGACCAGCGCGGCTATTCGCCGGGCGCGCGGCCCGATCCGGCGGATCTCTCGAACTACGCCTTCGACAGGCTGGTGAACGATGCGGTCGAGATCGCCGCGGCAGCCGGCCACGACGGCAAGCGCTTTCATCTGGTCGGCCACGACTGGGGCGGGCAGGTGTCGTGGGGCGTGGCCGACAGGCATCCCGGGCGGCTCGCCTCGCTCACCATTCTGTCGCGGCCGCATCCAATGTCGTTCCGGCGCGCGCTCCTGAAAGCCGAAGACGGCGAGCAGAAGCACCGCTCGCGCCATCACCGCGCGTTCCTCGAGCCGAGACCGGCAAGATGCTGCTGGCCGACAATGCGCGCCGGCTGCGCGACGGCCTGTTCGGCCAGGGCGTGCCGGCGGCCGCGCTCGAGGAGCATCTTTCGCGTGCTGGGCAATCCCGCGGCGCATCGAAGCCGCCCTCGCCTGGTATCGCGCCAACAAGGGCTGGCAGCCGACATCGGCGCCATCAAGGTGCCGACGCTCTATATCTGGGGCGACGCCGACGCCACGGTCGGGCCCGACGCGGCGCACGGCACGCGGCGAATTCGTCGGCGCGGCCTACGCCATGGAAGTGCTGCCGGGCGTCGGCCATTTCGTCATGGACCAGGCGCCGGCCAAGGCGACCGAGCTGATGCTGGCGCACCTCAAGAAGCATCCGGTCTGAAAATCCTCGCCCGTCTTGCCGCTCCCGCCGAATCGCGCTACCACGCGCCGCCTTCAGGAATCGGGAGTTTTTCGCATGGCTCGCAAGAAGATCGCGCTGATCGGCGCCGGACAGATCGGCGGCACCCTGGCGCCTGCTCGCCGGCCAGAAGGAACTGGGCGACATCGTCCTGTTCGACATTCCCGCCGCAGAAGGCATCGCCAAGGGCAAGGCGCTCGACATCGCCCAGCTCAGCCCGGTCGAGGGCTTCGACGCGAACTACACCGGCACCTCCGACTACAAGGACATCGAGGGCGCCGACGTCGTCATCGTCACCGCGGGCGTGCCGCGCAAGCCCGGCATGACGCCGCGACGACCTGGTCGGCATCAACGCCAAGGTCATCGACGCGGTCGGCAAGGGCATCAAGCAGCACGCGCCCGAACGCCTTCGTCATCGTCATCACCAACCCGCTCGACGCCATGGTCGGCCTGATGCAGGAAGTCACCGGCTTCCCGGCCAGCTCGCGTCGTCGGCATGGCGGGCGTGCTCGGACAGCGCCGCGCTTCCGCCTGTTCCTGGCCGAGGAGTTCAACGTCTCGGTCGAGGACGTCACGGCCTTCGTGCTGGGCGGCCATGGCGACACCATGGTGCCGCTGCTGCGCTACTCGACGGTCGGCGGCATCTCGCTGCACGACCTGGTCGACATGGGCTGGACCACCAAGGAAGGCTCGAGCAGATCGTCCAGCGCACCCGCGACGGCGGCGCCGAGATCGTGGGCCTGCTCAAGACCGGCTCGGCCTTCTATGCGCCGGCCGCGTCGGCCATCGCCATGGCCGAGTCCTATCTCAAGGACAAGAAGCGGATGATCCCCTGCGCCGCCATGCTGAACGGCGAATACGGCGTCAAGGGCCTCTATATCGGCGTGCCGGTCGTGATCGGCGCGGGCGGCGTCGAGCGCATCGTCGAGGTCGAGTTCAACGCCGAGGAAAAGGCGATGTTCGACAAGTCGGTCGCCGCCGTGAAGTCGCTGATCGACGCCACCAACAAGATCGTCGGCCGCTGATCGGCAGCCGTCTGCGACTTTCGTCGAGACGACTCAAAACCATCATCAGTCACTTGCGTTGCCAAGGCAGGGTGGCACTCATTAAAGTGCCGCTGACCTCAGTCAGTTGCGATTTGAAAACTGAGGACTGGCGCACGCTTTGCATGCGGTCCCGAGCAATAGGACTCCATGAACATCCACGAGTACCAGGCCAAGGCTTTGCTGGCCAAATTCGCCGTCCCGCTGCTCAAGGGCGGCGTCGCCTATACCAGCGACGAGGCGATGGACGTGGCCCGCAAGCTCGGCAGCCCGGTCGTCGTCGTGAAGGCCCAGATCCATGCCGGCGGGCGCGGCAAGGGCCAGCTTCAAGGACGATCCCAACGGCCAAGGGCGGCGTGCGCATCGCCAAGTCGATCGAGGAGGTCGGCCAGCCAGCGCCGCCGCCGATGCTGGGCCATGAGCTGGTCACCAAGCAGACCGGCCCGGCCGGCAAGACGGTCAAGCGCCTCTATATCGAGGAAGGCTGCGACATCAAGCGCGAGCTCTACCTCTCCATGCTGGTCGACCGCGCGCTGGGCCGCATCGCCATCGTCGCCTCGACCGAGGGCGGCATGGACATCGAGACGGTGGCGCACGATCACCCCGACAAGATCGTCGAGCAGGCGATCGACCCGGCCGTCGGCTTCCAGGCCTACGAGGGCCGCAAGATCGCCTTCGCGCTCGGGCCTCTGCGGGCAAGCAGGTCGCGGCGCTTCGTCACCATGATGGGCGGCCTCTACAAGGCCTTCACCGAGCTCGACTGCTCGCTGATCGAGATCAATCCGCTGGTCGTCACGGCGGCGGGCGACGTGATCGCCCTCGATGCCAAGATGAACTTCGACGACAACGGCGCTCTACCGCCACAAGGACGTCGAGGCGCTGCGCGACGTCGACGAGGAGGATCCGGCCGAGACCGAGGCCGCCAAGTATGCGCTGAACTACGTCAAGCTCGACGGCCAGATCGGCTGCATGGTGAACGGCGCGGGCCTCGCCATGGCGACCATGGACATCATCAAGCTCTATGGCGCGGCGCCCGCCAACTTCCTCGATGTCGGCGGCGGCGCCGCCAAGGAGCGGGTGACGGCGGCGTTCAAGATCATCCTCAAGCGATCCCAACGTCGAGGGCATCCTGGTCAACATCTTCGGCGGCATCATGCGCTGCGACGTGATCGCCGAAGGCGTGGTCGCGGCCGCCCGCGAGGTCAATCTGCACGTGCCGCTGGTGGTGCCGGCTGGAGGGCACCAACGTCGAGCTCGGCAAGAAGATCCTGAGAGAGTCGGGTCTCAAGATCACCTCGGCGGAGAACCTCGCCGACGCCGCCGGAAAAGATCGTCAAGGCCGTCAAGGAGGCAAACTGATGGCCGTTCTGGTCGACAAGAACACCAAGGTCATCTGCCAGGGCTTCACCGGCTCGCAGGGCACCTTCCATTCCGAGCAGGCGATCGCCTACGGCACCAAGATGGTGGGCGGCGTGACGCCGGGAAGGGCGGCACCACCCATCTCGACCTGCCGGTGTTCGACACCGTGGCCGAGGCCGTCGCCAAGACCCAGGCAACCGCCACCGTGATCTACGTGCCGGCGCCCTACGCCGCCGATCTCGATCCTCGAAGCGATCGATGCCGAGATCCCGCTGGTCGTCTGCATCACCGAGGGCATCCCGGTGCTCGACATGGTCCGCGTGAAGCGGGCGCTCAGCCGGCTCGAAGTCGCGCCTGATCGGGCCCAACTGCCCGGGCGTCATCACGCCCGAGGAATGCAAGATCGGCATCATGCCGGGCCACATCCACAAGCGCGGCATCATCGGCATCATCTCGCGCTCCGGCACGCTCACCTACGAGGCGGTGGCGCAGACCACGGCGGTCGGGCTGGGCCAGACCACCTGCATCGGCATCGGCGGCGATCCGGTGAACGGCACCAACTTCGTCGAATGCCTGGAGATGCTCGTGGCCGATCCCGAGACCCAGGGCATCGTCATGATCGGCGAGATCGGCGGCGACGCCGAGGTCAAGGGCGCGGAGTTCCTCAAGGCGTCGAAGACCAAGAAGCCGGTGGTCGGCTTCATCGCCGGCCGCACCGCGCCGCCGGGCCGCCGCATGGGCCATGCCGGCGCGGTGATCTCCGGTGGCCAGGACACCGCCGAGTTCAAGGTCCACGCCATGCGGTCCGCGGGCATCAGGGTCGCGGATTCGCCCGCCGCATTGGGCGACGGAAATGCTCAAGGCCATGAAGGGCTGACCATGATTCGACGTTCCTCTCCCCGCGAGGGAGAGGTTGGGTGAGGAGGAGACTGACCAATGAGAGCGGAGCAGACATCGTTCCTGTTCGGCGCCAATGCGCCGTTCATCGAGGAGCTCTATGAGCGCTATCTCGGCGATCCGAACGCCGTCGACGCCGAATGGCGCACCGTTCTTCGAGGCGCTGGGCGAGCAGAAGAGCGACGTGCTGGCCGAGGTGCGCGCGCGTCCTGGGCGCCCAACGGCGCGCATGTCATCGGCACCGTCGATCCCGACAGCCTGCCGCCTGCCGCCAACCGCAATGTGAAGGGCAACGGCGCCGCGCCGCCGGCGGCGATCGCCGGCAAGACCGAGGAAGACATCCGCGCCGCCGCCTGCGACACCTCGCGCGCGTTCCTGCTGATCCGCTCCTACCGCATCCGCGGCCATCTCGAGGCCGACCTCGATCCGCTGGGCCTGGTGCGCCAGGCGCCGCACCGCGAGCTCGATCCCGCGACCTACGGCTTCGGCGAGGCCGACTGGGATCGTCCGATCCTGATCTTCGGCACGCTGGGGCTGGGCGAGTCGGCGACCCTGCGCCAGATCATGGACCGCCTGCGCAAGACCTACTGCGGCAAGATCGGCGTCGAATACATGCACATCTCCGATCCCGACCAGAAGGCGTGGATCCAGGAGCGCATCGAGCATATCGAGAACCGCACCGAGTTCACGGTCGAGGGCCGCCGCACGATCCTGCGAGCGCGTCGTCGAGGCGGAGGGGCTGGAGCGCTATCTCGGCGTGAAGTTCGTCGGCACCAAGCGCTTCGGCCTGGACGGCGGCAGATCGATGATCCCCGGCATCGAGCAGATCCTGAAGCGCGGCGCCCAGCTCGGCATCCGCGACGTGGTGATCGGCATGCCGCATCGCGGCCGGCTGAACACCCTCGTGCATGTCCTGCACAAGAGCTACACCGCGCTGTTCTCCGAGTTCCAGGGCCGCTCCTCGCAGCCCGAGGAAATGCGCGGCTCGGGCGACGTGAAATACCATCTCGGCGCCTCGGCCGACCGCGAGTTCGACGGCACCACCGTCCATGTCTCGCTGTCGCCCAATCCCTCGCATCTCGAGGCCGTCGATCCCGTGGTGCTGGGCAAGGCGCGCGCCAAGCAGGACCAGCGCGGCGACACCGAGCGCAGCCAGGTCATGGCGATCCTGATGCACGGCGATGCGGCCTTCGCCGGCCAGGGCTGGTTGCCGAGAGCCTCGATCTCTCGGATCTCGGCGGCTATCGCATCGGCGGCACCGTCCATTTCATCGTCAACAACCAGATCGGCTTCACCACCCTGCCGACCTACTCGCGCTCGGGACCCTATTGCACGGAGGTCGCCAAGATCGTGCAGGCGCCGATCCTGCACGTGAACGGCGACGATCCCGAGGCCGTGGTCCATGTCTCGCGCATCGCCACCGAGTATCCGCCAGCGCTTCAAGCGCGACATCGTCATCGACATGTTCTGCTACCGACGGCACGGCCACAACGAGTCGGACGAGCCGATGTTCACCCAGCCGCTGATGTACAAGGAGATCGCCGGCCACAAGTCGGTGAAAGAGGTCTATGCCGCGCGCCTGGAAGCCGAAGGCGTCGTGACGCGCGGCCTGAGGTCGCAGCCCTCGACGCGGAGTTGCGCGAGAAGCTCGACAAGGCACTGGAGGCGGCGGCCCAGTACAAGCCCAACAAGGCCGACTGGCTGGAGGGCCGCTGGGCCGGGCTCACCGTCGCGCCGGGCGAGGAGGACCGCAAGGGCGCGACCGCCGTCGAGCTCGACCAGCTTCTGGCGGTCGGCCGCGCCATCTCCGAGCCGCCCAAGAACTTTCGACCTCAACCGCAAGATCGCGCGCCTGCTCCAGGAGAAGCGCAAGGCCATCGAGACCGGCAAGCGATATCGACTGGGCGACCGGCGAGGCGCTGGCCTGGGGCACCTTGCTGGCCGAGGGCACGCCGGTGCGGCTGAGCGGCCAGGATTCCTGCCGCGGCACCTTCTCGCAGCGCCATGCGGTGCTGGTCGACCAGACCACCGAGGCCAAGTACGTGCCGCTCAACCACGTGGCGGAGATCCAGGCGCATTTCGAGGTCATCGACAGCCCGCTGAACGAGGCGGGCGTGCTGGGCTTCGAGTACGGCTATTCGTCGGCCGAACCCAACGCGCTGGTGCATGTGGGAGGCGCAGTTCGGCGACTTCGCCAACGGCGCGCAGGTCATCATCGACCAGTTCATCTGCTCGGGCGAGAGCAAGTGGCTGCGCATGAACGGCCTGGTGATGCTGCTGCCGCACGGCTACGAGGGGCAGGGGCCGGAGCACAGCTCGGCGCGGCTCGAGCGCTACCTGCAGCTCTCGGCCGAGGACAACTGGCAGGTGGTCGATGCCGACGACGCCCGCCAACTACTTCCACGCGCTGCGCCGCCAGATGCGCCGCTCGTTCCGCAAGCCCCTGGTGGTGATGACGCCCAAGTCGCTGCTGCGCCACAAGGAGTGCGTCTCGACCCTGGCCGATTTCGGGCCGGGCACGTCGTTCAGGCGCATCCTGGCCGAGACCGACCCGCTCGCCGAGGACCTCAAGGTGCGGCGGGTCATCCTGTGCTCGGGCAAGGTCTACTTCGACCTCGTGGCCGAGCGTCGCAAGCGCAAGATCGACGACATCGCCATCCTGCGCATCGAGCAGCTCTATCCCTTCCCGTTCAGCCGGCTGGGCGTGCGCCTGTCGCAATATCCCAATGCCGAAGTGGTGTGGTGCCAGGAGGAGCCGGAAAACATGGGCGCCTGGTCTTTCGTCGACCGCCGCATCGAGCGGGCGCTGTCGGGCCTCAAGTCGACGCGGCCGATCTATATCGGCCGGCCGGAAGCGGCATCGCCGGCCACCGGCTCGGCGCGCACGCACGTCAAGGAACAGGCCGACCTGGTCGACCGCGCGCTGACGTCATCGGCTGAGGTTCGGGCTGAGGCGGCTAGGAGGGTTTAGTCATGGCCGTCGAGATCAAGGTCCCGGCATTGGGCGAATCGGTCACCGAGGCGACCGTCGCCAAGTGGCTGGTGAAGGCGGGCGACACGGTCGACGATCGATCAGCCGCTGTGCGAGCTCGAAACCGACAAGGTCACCGTCGAGGTGAATGCCTCGGTGGCCGGCACCATCGTCGACCTTGCCGTCGCCGAAGGCACCACCGTCGCAGGTGGGCGGCGTGCTCTGCCACATCGAGGCGGGCGCCGCCGGTGCGCTGCGGCAAAGCCTGCTGCAGCCGCAGCGCCGCCGGCCGCCGCTGCCGCCAGCCGCGCCGAAGCCTGCGCCGGCTCCCGCGCCTGCGCCGGCCCCGCACCGGCGCCGGTCGCCGCTGCTGCGCCTGCTGCCGCGGGCGCCAACATCGCGGCGTCCGGTCCGGCCACGCGCAAGCTCGTCGAGGAGACGGGCGTCGCCGCCTCGGCGATCCAGCCCACCGGCAAGGACGGCCGCGCCACCAAGGCCGACGTGCTGGCGGCGCTGTCCTCCATTCCGGCTCCGTCGCTCCCGCCGCGAAGCCCGCGGTGCCGGCCGGCCCGCGCTCGCGCGCCGATCGCGAGGAGCGGGTGCGCATGACGCGGCTGCGCCGCACCATCGCCAACCGCCTGAAGGAAGCGCAGAACACCGCGGCCATGCTCACCACCTTCAACGAGGTGGACATGACCGGCGGTCATGGCGCTGCGCGAGCGGCTGAAGGAGGATTTCGAGAAGAAGCACGGCGCGCGGCTGGGCTTCATGTCGTTCTTCGTCAAGGCCTGCATCGCCGGCCTCAAGGAGCTGCCCGCGGTCAATGCCGAGATCGAGGGCGATGACCTCGTCTACAAGAACTACTACGACATCGGCGTCGCCGTCGGCACGCCGCAGGGCCTGGTCGTGCCGGTGCTGCGCGATGCCGACGCGCTGTCGTTCGCCGAGGTCGAGAAGGGCATCGCCGAGCTCGGCAAGAAGGCGCGCGACGGCAAGCTCACCATCGCCGACCTGACCGGCGGCACCTTCACCATCTCCAACGGCGGCGTCTACGGCTCGCTGATGTCGACGCCGATCCTCAACCCGCCGCAATCGGCCATCCTCGGCATGCACAAGATCCAGCAGCGGCCCATGGTGGTGGGCGGCGAGATCAAGCTGCGGCCGATGATGTATCTCGCCGTCTCCTACGACCACCGCATCATCGACGGCCGCGAGGCCGTGCTGTTCCTGGTGCGCGTCAAGGAATGCATCGAGGATCCCGAGCGGCTGCTGCTCGGCGTGTGAGGTGCAGCGTCATGGCCAACGCAAGCTTCGACCTTGTCGTGATCGGCACCGGTCCGGGCGGCTATGTGGCGGCGATCCGCGCCGCCCAGCTCGGCATGAAGGTGGCGGTGGTCGAGAAGCGCGCCACCTTCGGCGGCACCTGCCTCAATGTCGGCTGCATCCCGTCCAAGGCGCTGCTGCAATCCTCGCATCTGTTCGAGCAGGCGGGCCACGACCTCGGCTGTCCACGGCATCGTGCTCGGCCCGCCCAAGCTCGACTTCGCCCAGCTGATGAAGCGCAAGGGCGAGGTGGTGGACGCCACCACCAAGGGCGTCGCCTTCCTGTTCAGGAAGAACAAGATCACCGCCTTCCAGGGCACCGGCCGCATCGACAAGGCGGGCTCGGTCGTGGTCCTGGGCGAGGATGGCGCGGTCAAGGACACGCTCGCGGCCAAGAACATCCTGATCGCCTCGGGCTCCGGAGGTGACGCCGCTGCCCGGCGTCGCCGTCGACGAGAAGAAGATCGTGTCGTCGACCGGCGCGCTCGAGCTTGGCCGAGGTGCCCAAGCACCTCGTCGTGGTCGGCGCGGGCATCATCGGCCTCGAGCTGGGCTCGGTCTGGCGGCGGCTGGGCTCGGAGGTGACGGTGGTCGAGTTCCTCGATCGCATCACGCCCGGGGTCGATGACGAGATCACCAGGCAGTTCCAGCGTTCGCTCGCCAGGCAGGGACTGAAGTTCAAGCTGAGCTCGAAGGTCACCAAGGCGGAGACGACCGGCGTCCGGCGTCACCCTGACCGTGGAGCCGGCAAAAGGCGGCGCGGCCGAGACCCTGCAGGCCGATATCGTGCTGGTCAGCATCGGCCGGCGGCCGCTCGTCGAGGGGCTCGGCCTCGACAAGGTCGGCGTGAAGCTGACGGAGCACGGCCGCATCGCCGTCGATGGACATTTCCAGACCTCGGTGCCCGGCATCTACGCCATCGGCGACGTGATCGACGGACCGATGCTGGCCCACAAGGCGATGCGAGGACGGCATCGCCTGCGTCGAGACCATCGCCGGCCAGAAGGGCCACGTCGAACTGGAACCTCGTGCCCTCGGTCATCTACACCCAGCCCGAGGTGGCGTGGGTCGGCAAGACCGAGGAACAGTTGAAGGCGGCAGGCGTTGCCTACAAGGTCGGCAAGTATCCTTTCACCGCCGATCCGCGCAGCCGCGCCAATGGCGCGACGGAGGGTTTCGTGAAGGTGCTGGCCGACAAGACGACCGACAAGGTTTTGGGCGTGCACATCATCGGCGCCGAAGCCGGCACCATGATCGCCGAGGTCGGTCATGGCCATGGAGTTCTCCGCCTCGGCCGAGGATATCGGCCGCGTCTGCCACGCCCATCCCACGGTCAACGAGGCGACCAAGGAAGCGGCGCTGGCTGCCTGGGACAAGCCGATCCACCTGTGACGGGCAGGCCGTGCGCAAGCCGCTGATGGCGCTGGCGATCGTGGCCTGCCTGGTCATGTCGGTGGTGGGCGGCCTGTTGCCGATCCTGCAGGGCTGGATCTTCTTCGTGATCGCGCTCTACCTGCTCGCCACCGAGTTCGAGACCGGCCGGCTGTGGGTAAAGGCGCCCGCCGCCGCTGGCCCTGGCTCAACCGCTGGATCGAGCGGGCCCGCGACCACCGCTGGGCGCCCCGCCATCTCAAGGAATTCGAGGACCTGACGGACCCCACCAAATAGCGGTATCATGGCGCCAACCAGGAGGAATCTGCCATGACTGGACCGGTAACACCGCGCGGCATCAACCATCTCGTGTTGAACGTCCGCGACATCGAGGAATCGCATCGCTTCTGGACGGAGGTCGTGGGCTTCCGCCAGGTCGGCCAGCTGACGCCGACCAAGGACCGGCCCAACCCGCCCAAGATGCGCTTCTATTCGGGCGTCCGCGAGGACGGCACGAGCCATCATCACGATGTCGCCCTGGTCGAGAACCGCGACCTGCCCAAGCCGCCCGAGAACTGGTCGATGTTCGGCATGCCCGTGCGCGGTGAACCATATCGCCATCACCATGCCGACCCGCGAGGCCTGGCTGGCGCATCTCGCCTACCTGCAGGAGAAGGGCGTGAAGTTCGACCGCCGGGTCGAGCACGGCATGACCCACAGCCTCTACATCCACGATCCCAACGGCTACGGCGTCGAGTTCGTCTACGACCTGCCCAAGGAGGTCTGGAAGGACGACATCAACGGCGCCCTGAACTACGTGAAGGTCCTGCCGACCGAGGGCGCCGAGGCGCTCGACGATCGCACGCAGGGCATCCCGACCTTCAAGACTTCTCCCGGCGCCGGCGAAGTAACCTCTCTCGGCGATCGGCAGCAGCTCCTCGCGGCTGGCCATCATCCCTCCACCCGCGGCCCGGCATTGACGCCAGTCCGGCAAACGCTCAACGTGTTAATAATAGCTCCGCCGATCAAGGGAGTGAGGGGATGGAAACGACATCACGCGACGCTGGTGTGCGGCAGGTCGACGTTGGCACCGGTTTTGGGCCGCCCGCCCTGCACCTACATCAAGTCGCTGACCGAGGTCGGTCCGCGGCACGCCGATGGGCGAGCCTGATGCGCCGCTACTGGCATCCGGTCGGACTGGCATCGCATGCCACGGCGACGCCGCGCGAGGTCCGGGTGCTGGGCGAGGACCTGATCCTGTTCCGCGACAAGGCCGGGCCGGCCCGGCCTGGTGCAGGCGCGCTGCGCGCATCGCGGCACCACGCTCTACTACGGCAAGGTCGAGGAGCGTGGCATCCGCTGCTGCTATCACGGCTGGCTGTTCGACGTCGAAGGCCGCTGCCTCGAGCAGCCCTGCGAGACCGGAGGGCGGCCAGCTGCGCGACCGCGTGCGCCAGCCCTGGTATCCCGTGCAGGAACTCTACGGGCTGGTCTTCGCCTACATGGGCCCGCCCGAGAAGAAGCCGGTGCTGCCGCGCTACGAATGCCTGGAAGTCCTCGACCCGGGCGAGTTCATCGACGCCGACGACAGCAGCATCGGCAGCGGCGGCCCGCAGATCGTGCCCTGCAACTGGCTGCAGCATTTCGAGAACGTGGTCGATCCCTATCACGTCGTCGTCCTGCACGGCACGCACAGCGGGCCGCAGTTCTCCGAGATGATGGCGCGCATGCCGGACGAGGTGCATTTCGAGCGCACGCCGCTCGGGGTGCGCTCGTGGTCGACGCGCCGGCTGGCCGACGGCAGGCGTGATGCGCGGCTCGGCCGAGGTGGCGCTGCCGACCTTGCGCGTCGTGCCCAACCCGCGCGCCGGCGTTGCCGGGCGCCAGCCTGGTCGGCCGTGTCGAATCGATCGGCTGACCTTGCCGATCGACGACACGCACTTTCGCATCTACGTCGCCGGCCGCGTGCGCGAGAAGGGCGAACTGCGCCGCATGCGCTCGCGCCAGGGCGGCAAGTTGTGGGAGGAGCTGACGCCGGAAGAGCACCAGCGTTTTCCAGGCGACTTCGAGGCCCAGACCGGCCAGGGCGCCATCACGCTCCATTCCGACGAGCATCTCGTGCGAAAGCGATCGCGGCATCGCGCTGCTGCGCCAGTTCCTGCGCCAGCAAGTCGGAGCTGGTCGCCAGGGAGGCAGATCCCGCGGGCGTGAGCTTCGACGAACAGGCGCCGCCCGTGACTTTTGCGGCCAGTCGCGAACTGCAGAACGCTGCAGAGTAGACGGAGGAACGCCATGAACGATCATGCTCCGCCGACCAGCTCGACATTGGCACGGGCTACGGCCGCAAGGCCTCGCACCTACCTGGCGGCCCTGACCGAGGTCGGCCCGCGGCACGCCGATGGGCGAACCTGCTGCGCCGCTACTGGCATCCGGTCGGGCTCGCGTCGCATGCCACCGACGACGCCGCGCGAAGTCAGGGTCCTGGGCGAGGACCTGATCCTGTTTCGCGACAAGACCGGCCGCGCCGGGCCTGGTGCAGCGCGCTGCTGCGCATCGCGGCACCACGCTCTACTACGGCAAGGTCGAGGAGCGCGGCATCCGCTGCTGCTATCACGGCTGGCTGTTCGACGTCGAAGGCCACTGCCTCGAGCAGCCCTGCGAGCCCGAGGGCGGCAAGCTGCGCGACCGCGTGCGCCAGCCCTGGTATCCGGTGCAGGAACTATACGGCCTGATCTTCGCCTACATGGGCCCGCCCGAGAAGAAGCCGGTGCTGCCGCGCTACGAATGCCTGGAAGTGCTCGACGACGGCGAGTTCATCGATGCCGACGACACCAGCATCGGCAGCGGCGGCGACGCCGATCGCGCCCTGCAACTGGCTGCAGCATTTCGAGAACGTGCTCGACACCTATCACGTGCCGATCCTGCACGGGAACTTCAGCGGCACGCAGTTCACCGAAGTCGATGAACCAGATGCCCAAGGTGACATGGGCACCATACCGAGCGCGGCGTGAAGGCCTTCTCGACGCCGTACGCCTGGAGGACGGAAAGCTCATGCAGCGCGCACGACGGAGGTGGCGCTGCCCACCCTGCGCGTCGTGCCCAATCCGTTCGTCGGCAGCTACGGCCGGGTCGAAAGCATCGGCTGGACCCTGCCGATCGACGACACGCCACTACCGCATCTACACCGCCGGCCGCGTGCGCGAGAAGGGCGTGTTCCTGCCCAAGGGCGCCGGCGCCGCGACCAGCCGCAAGCTGGCGCGACATGACGCCGGAGGAGCGGCGCGACGTTCCCGGCGACTGGGAGGCGCAGATCGGCCAGGGCGCCATCACCTTCCACTCCGACGAGCACCTCGCCACCAGCGACCAGGGCGTGCTGCTGCTGCGGCGCGCTGCTGCACCAGCCAGGTGGGCAATGCCGTCGAGCCGCGGAGAGGATCCGATCGGCGTCAGCTTCGATGCCGCGGCGCCGCCGGTCGTCTTCGAGGCCGGCAACTTCGTCGTCGATGCCTGAGCTGCTGACATGACCGACCGCAAGCCTGTCGCGAGTTTCCCCGTGCGGATCATGGACGACCGGCGGTCGCCTGCCGATCGCGCTGCTGCGCGCGCGCGAGGCGGTGATGGCGTATTTCCGCCCGCACCATCGCAAGGGCGGGATCACCGAGCAGCAATGGCGGGTCATCCGCGTCCTCTATCTCGATGGCGAGATGGACGCCGGCGACCTGGCGCCGTCGCAGCTATCTGCTGGCGCCGAGCCTGTCGCGCATCCTGAAGGACCTCGAGGCCGCCGGCTATGCTGAGGCGCCGTCCCGGCCACGACGATTCGCGCCAGAGCCTGCTGTCGCTGTCGCCCAAGGGCTTCGGCGATGGTCGACCGGCGTCGCCGCGCTGCTCGACGGCATCCATCGCGACATCGCCCGCCGCTTCGGCCGCGACCGCGTCGACGAACTGCTGGCGATGCTGGCCGAACTCGAGCGTGCCCTGGCCAGTCCGACCCACCAAAGAAAGACCGGCAGGAAACGGCAACGATGACCAGGCCCGCCGCTCGCGCTCGCACCTGCGCTCCTCCTGCTCGCGATCGCGCCGCTCCGCGCACAGCCAGGCGCAAATACGATCCCGGCGTCAGCGACAGCGAGATCAAGCTCGGCCAGACCGCCCCTACAGCGGCCCGGTCTCGGCCTACGGCACGTTCGGCCGCGCCTCGGTCGCCTACTTCGCCATGATCAACGAGGCGGGCGGCATCAATGGCCGCAAGATCAACCTGCTGACGTCGCCGACGACGGCTTCAGCCCGCCCAAGACCGTCGAGCAGACGCGCAAGCTCGTCGAATCGGACGGCGTATTCGCTGATGTTCGCGCCGGTCGGCACGTCGACCAACCTGGCGGTGCGCAAGTACCTCAACGACCGCAAGGTGCCCGCAGCTCCTGCTGCAAAGCGGCATCTCGAAATTCAACGATCCGAAGAATTTCCCGTGGTCGTTGTCGGGCCTGCCGAACTACGACACCGAGGTGCGCGCCTTCGCCAGGCACATCCTTGCCACCAGGCCGCAGGCGCGAGGTGGCGATCCTCTACCAGAACGACGATTTCGGTAAGGAGTATCTCGCCGGCATCAGGACGAGTCTGGGCGAAGCGCGCCAGGCAGATGATCGTGGGCGAGCAGAGCTTCGAGCTCACCGATCCGACCGTCGAATCGCAGGTCATCGCGCTGCGCGGCAGCGGCGCCGACGTGCTGCTGATCGTCGCGACCCAGAAGCAGACCGTGCAGGCCCTGCGCAAGGCGCACGACCTCGGCTGGCGGCCGCTGTCGCTGATCGCCTTCCCGGCGGCGTCGATCAGCCGAACCTACGTCCCGGCCGGCATCGAGGCGTCACGGGCGCGGTCTCCTCATCGGTCTTCGTCGATCCATCGGATCCCGGCCAGGAGGGCAATCCCGCCGTGCAGGCCTACATGCGCTGGATGGAAAAATACTATCCCGCGGGCGACAAGTTCGACGCCTTGCACGTCGCGGCCTACGTGTCGAGGGCCAGCTGATGGTCGAGATCCTGAAGCGCTGCGGCGCCGACGTCACGCGCAAGATGCGTGATGGCCCAGCGCGGCCAACCTCAAGCGATGTGCGGGTGGCGATGCTGCGGTCCGGGCATCACCGGCCGGCACCACGCCCGACAACTACAACCTGTTCAGACAAGCTCCAGATGCTGACATTCGACGGCAAAGCATCTGGTGCCGTCGTGGACCGCCGATCGCCACCGAGAAGACGGGCCGGTTCATGCTGGTGGCTTGATGGGCCGCGCAAACCGCCCGGTGCGCTGACTTCGTGCGTGGCTTCCCTCGAGCGTTCTCTTTGTGCCTTTGCTGGGTACAGCCACCCCGGTTCCTGGCCGCAGCAGGCGCCATACGCGTGCCCGTCGAGCAGGCCGGCCGCACCGTCCAGCTCGCCGCCCAGCTCTATCGGCCGGCATCGCCGCAGCCCGCCCCGGCGGTCGGATCTTCCACGGCTGCGGCGGACGTCGGCGTCGAACACACGCGCGCATGGCCGGGCTTCTGGCCGCCTGGGGGTATGTCGGCGCTCGGTGGTCGACAGTTTCTCCGCCCGCGGCCTCGAAGGACGTGTGCGGCCGCAACTGGCCGACCTGAGGCTGCAGGCCGAGGCGCGGGCGCGCGACATCGATGCGTCCCTCGCCTGGCTCGGCGCGCAGAGCTTCGTCGACGCCAGGCGGCTCGCCATCATGGGCTATTCCTACGGCGGCGGCGTCGCGATGCTGCGCGCCTTGTCGGCCCGGTCCCGGACGACGGCCGCGCCGTCGCCGGCGCGCGCGGCCGATCCTGGTTCTATCCCGGACTGTGCGCTGGCCGATGCGCTGGGCGCCGAAACTCGCCGTCCGCCAGCCGACCCTGTTCGCCATGGGCGCGTCGACGACTGGACGCCGCCCGTCGCAGTGTAAGGCCGTGATCGATCGCGTGATCGCGCAGGGCCGCGACCTCGTGGAGACGCGCACCTACGAGGGCGCGCATCACATTCGACGCGCTCGGCCTGCCGGTGCGCTATCTCGACGCGCGTCGGCAACCGCAGCAAGCCCGGCGGCTGCTGCGGCGCGCACTACGGCGCCAACGAGCTGGCATGGAAGGCAGTTCGTGGTCGATGCTGAAGGCGTTTCTGGCGAAGACGCTGGCGCCGTGAAAGCGATTCATGCGCGGTCCCGACGGTGCGTCGCGCCGGCTGGAATCAAGGTCGGTGGTATACGCGTTCATGACAAAAGATGTTTTCGGCAAGCTACATGGTCTGGACAGAACACCTCGACCACGAAGAACCAGATCGGCATCGGCTATTCCAGTCTGACGGAAGCGGAAGCCGAGGCGGTCAAGCTCCGAGCAGGTGGGGTACAAGCGATCCTGCGGATCTCGCCCACCACCCTGCCCCAAGCCCAACTCCTGATCGACCTGTCCGGCCATCCGCCGTGAAGTCCGGCCTGGTCGACCTTGATCGGCTGCATCGCGATCTTTGCCGGCGGCCGAGCCTTTGCCCAGAGTCCGGCGATGGGCGCCTTGAAGCCGCTCGTCGTCCGTTCCTGCCGGACAGCGACGCAAGTGCCTGTCGTCGGCCATCGAGACCGGCAATCCGGCGACCGGCCCTTCGACGTTGATCCTGAAGGCTCCTTCGGGATGCGTGGTGCCTTGGCACTCCCGCACCGCGCAGGAGCAGATCATGATGGTGAGCGGCACCATCGTGGCCGAGATGGCCGGTCATCGTGGGCCACGACGCTGGGGCCGGGCGGGTTCGCCGTGATGGCGGGCGGCATGGCGCATCAGTTCACCTGCCAGGACACGGCGTGCCCAGATGTTCGTCGCCTTCGAATCGGGCTTACGACATCTCCTGGGGCAAGGGCGGCTGAGATCAGCCTTTGCGCGCGCGGATGCTGCGCGCGACAGACGGCCGTTAAGCGCGCGGAGTCGACGTCGGCATAGCGCTGGGTCGTGCTCGACGGGCGAAGCGTGTGCCCGGGAGAGCTCCTGGATCGTCCTGAGATTCCTCGCCGCCGGCGCCCAGCAATGGGTGGCGAAGCGAATGGCGCAGCGCGTGCGGGCGTCACGCTTTCGGCCAGCCCCAGCGCGCGCGACGGATCTCTCGCGGATGCGCTTCTGCACGATAAGCGGGATCGAGATATGCCGCCGCGCGCGCCGACGAAGAATGCCGCATTGGGGCCAAGGGCCGCCACATAGGGGCAGGCGTCGCGGTAGGGCCTTCAGCGCCTCGAGCGCCTGCAGGCAGATGCGGCACCAGCCGGGCCTTGTTGCCTTTGCCGGTGACGCCAGCGTATCGTGGCTGTCTTCAGCAGCCCTCGACCATGGATTGCGCAATACGTAACTGAACGAAGTACT